>RCNI01000027.1_pt1 | contig 97250 bp, 85 predicted proteins | sample 2041151 | NCBI WGS metagenome assembly RCNI01 (sample SAMN09708214, study PRJNA481090) | feces metagenome | isolation source: feces | place: Antarctica: Albino Rookery
GTTCTCATTGCATTTGCGAGTACCATTTCGGGACTATCATCGTATGTTGGTGAAGTGGAATCTAAGAAATAATCATCACCTAAAATGTCACAATCTAGTATTCATATTTCTCGAGGTTGCGTAAACGCCTTATAACGGTTTCGGATTTCTTCTAATTGCTTTCTTGTAGTAGCTACAATCTCTTTGTTTTCTGCATTAGTTAATGATAAATTAAAATTACGAGCACTATATGGAACTTCACAATAGACCAAATCCTTCGCTTTAAAATCGGTTTTACTTGGAGCTTGGTCATAAAGAACAACAACATCATTAAGAGAAGATGCTTTCACTTTATTAATGTTAATAAAACGTTTGTTGGCGTCACTCAAATATCCAAGTGATCTCAGGTTGTCATTATACAATTTTACAATATCGGTAATCCCGTTATTAACAGTTGTTACTTTTCCATCAACGGTGGATAAATGATATAAAGAATCATAACTATTAAGGACGTTATTGTATTCTTTTGTATTGAAACCTAAAGTTTGAATGTCGGGATCATAGTTTGTTGCTTTAAGTGCTAAAGAGACATTGTCATCTTTATATTGATATTGTTTAAAACGATAAACATCACTTTTATTTCCGATAGTGCTAAAGTCTAATCGACTAGAAACGTTTTCTAATAATTGATTTCATTTTTCAGAATCATCCTGAGAGTTATCACTATTGACATTATTCTTAATTCCATAATAGGCATTTCAGAATGCACGTTGACATTTCATATCATTATCTAATATATCAAGATTAACTTTATATAACGGTGCATCATTATAAGTAATGAACAAATCAATATTCTTTTGATCAAGATATTTTTTCGAGAAATTTAAATAAGTATCGAATGAAGCATCTAAGCTATTGTCAACATATAATTCTGATAAATTGATATCCAAATATCGTTTGATTCCTTCTAGAACAGATAGGTTTTTATTTCCATTTTTAGAATGATTGAAATCACTTGTTCAATCACAAATTAACTCTTGTCTTATCTTATTTTTGGTTTGTAATCAATTTACGGTTCTGCTATTACCGTTCTTGTCGTAGATAAAAATATTTTCAGCATCAGGGTCCTTCGAACTATTATTAATCGAATTCAATGTCATTCAATCAATGGAACCAACCATGTTTTGATTATCTTGGTATGTTAAAGGATAACCTAAATTTTGACTTATTCTTTCCATGTAAACTATTCTAGTATTATTGGGATTTTTATTAGATGATTGGTTTCAATTGTTTAACCCGGTTTGAGTTAGTATATATCTATTTTCTGTTGCAGGGGTGTGTTTTTGATTAGCAACATCTAATAACTTCTTGTATAAATTTTCTGAGTTTTTATTCAATCGAGTTAGTAGCTCAGATTTGATAATATCTAAATAGTTTAAGTTTTCTTGTTTCAAACCTGTGTTAAGCACTGCATTAAAAGTTTCATCAAATGCTTGATTAAAACAATCTTTGATGAGTTGATAATCATTTTTGACTAATTTAGTATGCACTAGATTGTAAAGTTTGTTTTGACTAGCTGGTTCTAAATACGGAACAACCCCAAAGGTTAAAACGTTTGATGTTGGCATAGCTGGTTGCAATGCAACGGGTGCAGTTTTGTATTGCTTTGAATCATGCATAATCGCTGAAAAAACATAACCATAGTATGGAGATGTATATCCGTAAGTTCGGACACCTTTGACGTTAAAATTAATATCAATTTTTTGTCCGAAAATAGTTTTGAAAAATTGTTCTTTTTCAGGTCTTACATGGGCATTTTCATATTTAGCAGGTGCTCCTGGTTTGCAAACGGGATAGTTAGGAGAATGAACATCATAATATTTTTTGAATTCATCTAAATTGTTGTAGATATAAAACAATTGATAAAATTGATCAAGGCTAATGTTTTTAGTATCAACATAGTTGCATTTTTGATTATTAAAACGTCAATCTAATAATGAGTATCCCTTATTTTGATAAGGTGATTCTTTAAAAAAACCACAAGAGGGAACATCAACCTTATTATTATTAATTGCATATGGTTTTAAATAAATTCTTGCTCGCAAAATATTTCCAGTTTCAAGTTCATTTTTAATTGTTGCAAAGATAGAATTAGCAACATTAAAGATAACTCGATCATAAAAATAAGTAGGTTTAAATTTTTCTCAGGAAAATGATTCTAAAATCCCGTTTTGATTATACGAATTATTCCGAGTTTGAATTAACCGCAATTTAAAGGGATTGCTTGGATTATCTTGTCCATATAGTACTGATTTTAAAGCAATCTTTTTTAAAACTAATTGATCTTCTTTGTTAGTTGGATTAATCATTCAAGTCTTACCATTAATATCTTGTACTTCATAGTATGGAATTCCAAAAGTAGAAAACGAATGCATGCTTTCTTGTGCATCAATCGATGAAAGGAAATAATTCCCCTTATAGTCATAATAATATTTGACTAAGTTGGATGCCTTAACATAAGTCTTTAATGCTTCATCGCGATCTTGAGTAAAAGTTCCATTTGCCTTCTTATAAGCTAATTCAATATTGTCAATATTATAGTCTTTGAAATACGGACTATTGACATCAACTGAACCAGTTAAATTATCATTCTTTAATTCCCCAATGAATTGTTTAAGTTTAATCCCACCAATACTATTTAAGAAATCATTTGTTGCTCGATCAATATTTAAATAAGATTTTCCATTAAAACGAAATGCTCGATGCTTTGCTCAGTCTTCATTAGTCATTAATTTAGGACTAGATAAATCCGTACGAGTCACTTGTTTGTTACTAGTCAGCACTACACCAACTGGAATCGCAATCGTTGCAATTGCTGCGATAGCACCCATCGTACCAAGAATAGTTTTATTTTTTCTTAACATTTCTTTACTCCTTAGTTTTAATTCTAGTTAATCGTTGTCGTTAACTACTTCTATTAAATAACATAATGAAAATTATGTACCGTTTTTATTTTAACAAACCTTTGCAATTTCAATACTAATATTAGCTTAATTTAGATTGCTAACTTCCAATTTTATCTTCTTAATATAAGCAACAATATTTCGTGTTTAGTTTTATCAAACACTATATTCCTAATAACATCTCATTATAAAAAATCAATAAAAACGAATACCTATTAGGAAACAAAAACATCATAGATAATATTTATATATAAGGAGAACTTGCATGAACCAAACGTATATAAAGAAAAGAAGTAAAATTCTTGAGAGGCTTGAATTATTTACTTATGACGAATATGAGCCCTTAACAAACAAACGATGCAAGGAGAAGGCAACTGGTAAATTTTATAGCTATGAAGAAATGAGTAGAATTTTAAAATTATCAGTTACTCAAATAAAAAGAGTTATTGTCGAATACATCAAAATCAAAACCCCTGAAGATCAAGATAAGTTTATCTTGCACGGGAATATTAAGCAACAGTATTCTAAAAAGTATGGTGATGACTATGATCAAACCTTACTTGGATACTATCAAGAATTTTGTAACAAATTAACCGATGACCAAGGTTTAATAGCTCCATTTACGTTAATTGAATTTATTACGTATTTGCGAGATGAAAAAAAGTTTGCATATGGTTCGTACTCAACAGTTCGAAAAAGATTATTAGCTCACGACATTGTCTCATTATATGCTAACAAAAGAACCAAAAAATCTTTAAAGAAAAAGATCAAAAGCAACGATAAGACTAGTAAGTCCGCAGAACAAATCCTGAATCTTAAGCACCAATAAATCAAAGATAAAATGGGACTAGATTTCAACTAGGTGATAGAGATAAATATGCATATGTCTATAAATGAATCTCAACCTCCCAATCACCTTCATTCTCTCCCCAATCTTAACCATCAAAGGCAAGAAAAAACCTATCCCCCAAATAATCTCGGAACGAGGGATAGGAATGGTTATCTATAGACTTATTTTTTATTTTTAAATTGACTTTTTGAAAGAATAAAAAGAATTGAATGAATGAACTAGATTATCTCAGGAATTTAAAGAAAATTGTTATGTAGATTGTTGTCTATGAAAAATGGATATATTTTTAGAACGATAATCTTGGTTATTTGTTTATATTGTTTATATTTTTATATCTATAGAGACACAAGTGACACAACTTATGGATGAAAGCACACTTGTTTAGATAACCAATATTATTTTAGCACAAAATTTCAACGATGCTTATTTAGTTCCGAAAATTCGGTCCCCTGCATCTCCTAAACCAGGAATGATATAACCTTTGTCATTTAAGTGACTATCACATGCTGCTAAATAAATATCAACGTCAGGGTGAGCACTATTGACTGCTTTTAATCCTTCAGGACATCCGACGATGCCAATATAGGTAATAGTTTTAGGATGATAGGTTTTAATTAAATCAATCGCTGCAACCAAAGTTCCCCCAGTTGCTAACATTGGGTCAAGAATAAAAACATTGGTATCAGCAATATCAACTGGCATCTTACAGTAATATTGAACTGGTTTTAAGGTTTCTTCGTTACGGTAGAAACCTAAGAAACCAACGGAACTAGCTGGCATTAAGGTACGAAGACCATCAACCATTCCTAACCCTGCCCGTAAGACAGGAACTAAGGTAATCCGGTTTGCTAATTTATAACCAATGGTTTTGTCACAAACTGGAGTTTCAATTTCAATTTCATTGACAGGTAAAGATTTGGTTGCTTCATAAATCATTAATTGAGCTAATTCTTTTAAGTTTAAATTAAAAAGTGCACTTGGAGTTTTGGTTTTACGCATTCTTGTTAATTTATCTTTAATAAGTGGGTGATCCATAATAATGTTCATAATAGATTTACCTTTCGAGTTAGAACTGGGTGTGATATATTTTGTGATTGTTAAGATTTATGTCTAAAGAAGATGATCTGATTAATTAATTAGTTGATGGACTAGTTGGGTTTGCATCATGACTAGTGTGACTGTCACCTGCTAAGGCTTCTTGTTCTAAAACGTTTTCTTGAGCTTCTTTTTCAAGAAGAGCTTGACTTTGTTTTTTAAGAACTGGGTTATGTAATTGACAATATTCTGCTTCGCTCATACCAGCTTTTTTAGCTTGTTTACAGTTGTGAAGTTTTAAGCTCATCATGGTGACGGCTGTAAAGAAGGAAACGATGTTTGCGATTCCGATAACTAAGAGGGGAATCATATTAATCTTGGTAATTTTGTCGTCAGCTCCGCTTGAACTTAATGCTGTAATGGAGTTAACTAAGGCTGGTAATCCTAAAAAGAAGGTAGCGGCAATATAAATACCTCACATTAAATAACTTAATTGTGAGGTATCGCGAGTTTTCATAGTACTAAAGAATAATGGGAGGGAGAATCCAAATAAAAAGGCTGCTCCGATGATAGTGAGAACAGCCATAGCGATAGGGACACCAAGTGATGGGCTAGCAGATGCACCACTACTAGCGACATCGCCTGTTGCCTCTAAAAGAACGGTTTGATTTAAAACTAAATCTAACATGGTTGCTTTTCCTTTCCGTGATTGTTTTTACTTACTAGTTTATCATACATAAAAAATTCAAAAACTTTAACAAAACATGCAAAAAAACTATTTATCCACGCAAAAATGGAACAAAAAAGACCGAAAATCTTGCCTTTTAGGGGTTGTTTTGCTCATTTTACATGGTTAGATATCTAGACACATTCAAGGTATTTTAAGCCTAATTAAACCCGTTGTCACTCCTTTTTTGTAGGTTCCTTGACCAATAATTCTCTTTTAGACATATATTATAATGATATTAATATAACTCACTTCTAGGGTTATTTTCACTCAATCCTTTATCTCTTGATTCACATCCTTACTATTGAAAGAAAGATTCTATTTATGGAACATACACCCATTTATGATTTAGTTATTTTAGGAGCTGGTCCCATTGGTCTGGCTGCTGCAAGTCAAAGTGGTTTTTATGGAATGAAAACCTTAATCATTGAATCGAGTCACGATTATGGTGGTCAACCAGCAAAGCTTTATGCCAATAAAATGATTTATAATTTCCCAACCTATCCTCAAATTACAGGTCAGGAATTAGTTGACAAACTTTATGAATGTACCTTAGCATATCCTGATTTAGTTTGACAATATGATACTTCAATTGAAACTTACTACTTTGACCAAGACCAAAATATCCACTTAGTTGATACCAACCAATGTGAGTATGTGACCAAACGGGTCTTGCTCACCGTTGGCAAAGGGAGTTATGATTTTATTAAACCTGAGTTGGATATCTTTAAAGATAGTCCTAAAGTCAAATATTGTCTCAACCATCTCACCAACACTGACCATATTCATAAAGCATTAGTCTTAGGTGGAGGAGATGGGGCAGTTGATCTTGCTTTACACTTAGCTAACCAAAACATTGAGGTGAGTTTAATTCATCGCAAACCCGACCTTAGAGCCAAAGGTGACCCCTTAGCTCGTTTAAATCAAGCACAAATTAAAACTTATCTTGACTATCAATTAATTCAAGCAGATGACCACTATCTTGATATCGTTCACAATAGTAGTGACCAAACACATCATCTAGACTATGACTTAATTGTTGTCCAATATGGTGTTTGTCCATTAACCACCCCGATGCATGCATGACAAGACTTTGATGTTGAAATTAGTAATACCAAAGTCATCAAGTATAAGGTTAATCAAAACTTTGAAACAAGTGTCAAAGGGTTTTATGGAGCAGGATCATGTATTACTTACGAAAATCGGTTTGATTTAATTAGTACTGGGATTGGGGAAGCATCCATTGCTATTAATCATATTTATGCGAGTTTATATCCAAACAAAAAAGGATGATAACTATTGAAAAAGACCATGGTCACCATGGTCTTTTAAACTATGCTTGTTTGTGATGGGGAGTAAAGGCTTTCTTGACCTTGGTTTGGAAGAGAGCTCACTTTAAGTCTGCATGAGCAGCATAAATACTTAAGCTTGGAAATCACTTTATATATATTCGATCAATGATGTGAATCTTTTTATAAGGGTCATAGCAGATTCACGTTTTAAGTAAAACAAAAATGATAATGACTAAGAAGACGGCTAAGTATCCAACCGCTTGAATGGCAGGAAAACCGAGTTGTAACACATCATAAACTGCTTTATATTCACCATTTAGTCAATCGTTAGCGACCATCCCAGTTGCGTTTCATGCACAATGGGTTTGATCGACCATCACCTTGACATAAATTAAATACAGACTTGCATAAATACATGAATATAAAAAGTCATTTAATGATAACCGTTGGCTTGCAACCAATCCGATGATTCCAAACACAAAGAGATAAAAGTGCATAATGAAGTACAAACGGTTATTAGGATCAGTTTGACCAACAAAGATATATTCAGCATAACTCATATTTGCTGGAATTGCTTCAAACAAGACTCCCCCGAATAAGGTAATTGTTCCTCCAAAAATCGCTCAGGGTGCAATCACTTTGAGAGCTTTCCGTTTGGGATCAGCAATAAACGTAATTGCTAAACACAAACACATAAACGGACACATATCTAATAAAAAGGCTTTAGAAACTAAAATCGAACTTTCATAATCAAGGTCATTATTTACCTGCATTCCGAGGTGATTACTTGGACTATTTAAGACCCCTTGCAGTCCCCCTGCTTGAATTAAATTCGCAATATCAAACCCTCACCGACCGGCCACAAAATAGACTAATCCGATAATTCCAATCGTGAGATAAAATCAGTACGAATCAAAAACCTTTCGCGTTCACGGATAGCAAACGAAAAAGCTAATCGTAATGAATAATGTGATTCCCACTAAAATTAAACCACTACTCGACATAATTTAATCTTACCTTATATAATAAAAATAAGTTCATGGATTGTGGGTGGTATAATGTCGCAAATGGAATACAAGGCAATAGGGTTAAATATTCTCCATCAGCGGAGAATGAAGGACTTAACCCAGGAGCAACTGGCTTTGGCTGTAGGAATGTCCCGTTCACGTTTATCAGATATAGAACGAGGCAAGTGTAATTTCTCTTTGGATGCTATTATGAAAATAGCAATGGCATTAGGTGTGGATTATCATATTCTCTTGAATACCAAATAATCCATATTTCAAAGAGAGGAGATTGAGGGTATGGACAGTATTGATATTGTGGAAATGGTAAAAGAAATGATTGATGAAGCTGTAAAACGAGAAGAGGCGCGAAAGCTGGCCATGTGCGCTGAGCAATCGTTCTACCAAAGTGAAGAATTTAGGAAAAGTAAAAATGAAGATAAAGCTAAGGATGAATAATGGGAAGGGCATCCTACGGGATGGAATATAAACCTCTGATACCAGTTGCGATTGGTGTTAGAGGTTTATTTTTTTTACCTAAAAGGTAGATTATTGACATTGTCAATAAAAATAGGCTGCTGGGACAGGGAGGCTTTTCTTATTTAATTAGCTTGTCAAGCAAAATATTTTGTCTTGTGGGATAAAATAGGGACATCTATGAAAAAACAGTCAAAATAGGTGGATGTGACATTTGGTGGACATGGTAGGCATTAAGCTTAACTTCATACTTGTGCTTTGATTTTTATATGCTATAATGTGGACAAATAAAAAAAGCGGAGGTATGCAGAATGGAAAAAGCAAGATTATTGGAGCTGGCTGATTTATTGAACGAGGCCGTACAAATAGGACATTTAGGAAAATATCAAATGGTAATGCTTACGGAGCCTGGAGAAGAACCAGTATTCCAAGGGCTTAACTGCTGGTTAAAGAATAAATATAATTATCACGCTGGAATCTATAGATTCTATAATGAGGAAACAGGAGAAGATTATGGAATTTTATTAACGGATTGGCGAGACAATTGGGACTATTATTTTATAGTGTGCGATAATCATAAAAACTCCGGTGCAGAGGTGGAGCTGAAGGATGAAACAGAAGACGAGCTTTGCTGGCTGTATCGTCCCTCTAAGCGTGATGGCCGTAACCAGGAGCGCAAGGAGGCCTTTAAGAAAATTTATGGAGGTCTAAGAGTTTATTTTAAAGTACCTCAGAATGTTGAGGAATTGAGCGAGTTTATAGAAGAATTACTGCTGTTAGCAGCCAATCGCAAAAAAGCAGATACTCTTGATGAATAAGGGGCAGCCTGGGATGTAGGCTAAAGGAAAATGTGGGCCTCTTTACCATTCCCTCTTCTTGTGTTACTGTATAGATAGTCTATAGAGCTCAAGGAGTAATTATGGAAATAAAACCGGAAGAGTTATTAAAGAAAATAAAAAAGGGTGAGGAGCTGCCCCACCTGTTAATTATAGTGGGCGAAGAGGATTATTACCGTAAGCAGTTGCTACAGGCGCTGCCGGAGTATGTTTTTGCCGGGGTGGAGCCTGCGGATAGGGAAATAACCATTTTTGAAAAGGAAACCTCCTTGCCGGAGCTGAGTGCTACTATTAATAGCTATCCTTTTTTCTGTGGCCGTTCTCTGGTAATCCTTAGTGATGAAAAGCTGTGGAGCAGAGGTGGTAAGAAGGCAGACAATCAGTCAGCAGAGGATAAGAAATGGGAGGAGAAGCAGGCGGAAAAGCTCCTGGCAGTTTTGGGTGATGTACCTGACTATTGTATGGTAGTGGTTAATGCTAAAAAGCTGGATAAACGCCTGAAGCTATATAAAAGTCTGGACAAGCTGGGCCTAGTCTGCGAATGTGCCACTATAAAGCTGAATAATATAGGTGGCTGGCTTCAGGAGCAGGCCCGTCTACAGGGCTCCTCCTTTGAGCCGGATGCTCTGGGTCTGGTTATGGAATACCTTGCTCCCGTGGATACGGTTCCCTTGCAGCTGCTGCATCAGGAAATAGAAAAGCTGGCTATTTATACGGATGGGAAAAAATCCTGGTCCAGGGAGGATGTGGAGGAAATTTTTTCCGAGCTGCCGGAGGTATCCAGCTTCGCCGTTTCCAATGCGGTGGCTAATCGTAAGCTACCTGCGGTGCTGGAGCTATTGGCAGGTGAGCGGAAGAAGGGCACCTACATCCTACCCCTTTTAGGTGGCCTGATGTTCAGCGTCCGGCGACTTCTGAGGGTGAAGGAGCTGGCAGATCAGGGAAAGGGCGCAGCCCAGATTCAGGCACTTACCAAGCAGAATCCCTATTCTGTGAAAATAGTGCTACAGCAATGCCGTTATTTTTCCCAGCAGTCCCTACGGGAAGCGCTATTGGAGATGGCCCAGCTGAACATAGGCTTACGCCAGGGGGGGCGAGGCTACGAGCGTTTAGAGGAAATTTTGGTAAAATTATTAAGTTCAGAAAAAAGTGCTGGACAAAAATAAGAAAGCTTTGTATAATAAACCTAGTCAACGGAGACTTTTTCAGGATAGGTATGCCTATTCTTGAAAAAGTCTTTTTTGTTTTTGTAAGCATGTTTTTGTGAAAGGAAAGCAGTAACAACTTACTGTTGGTGGCGACAATGAATAAAAAAGATTTACTTTACTACATCAAACCAGAGCAGCAGAATGAGCAGGATTTGCAGACTTTATTGACAATGCATCCGCAAATTCAATTTGTTTCCCTGATGGGCGTGGATTTTGCTGGTAATGATACGGATGAAAAAATTCCGATGAGCATCTTCCTCAAGGATATCAGCGGCTTCCTGGAGGGTAGTGCGGCACAGACCGACGGCTCCTCCGTAGTTATGCCCGGTATTGCAACGCTTAATGACGCTCGTGTAGATTTAAAGATTGATAAAACTGTTAATTGGTATGTTGATTATAATTACGAACATTTTGATGCTGACAGCGGCGACATGGTGGGCACCCTGCGTATTCCCTGCTTCTTAATCCATAATGGTGATTACGTCTGCTCCCGCTCCATTCTTCGTGATACCTTAAAGTATGTGGAAGAGGAAATGCTGGCTATGTTTAAAAAATATCCTACAATCGCAGGTCTGGAGCATATTAACCTGCTGGATATTGAAAAGCTGGTCTTCACCTGTGCTACCGAATTAGAGTTCTGGGTAAAAACTCCCGCAGAGGATGCTCCTCTGGAGGCACTGAGCTCCTCCCAGATTATGCAGGAGCAGTACTGGCAGCGCACCCGTGGTAATGTCCGCACCGCCTTGGAGCAGACCATCCAGATGTTGGATTGGTATGGTCTGGAGCCGGAAATGGGCCACAAGGAATGTGGCGGCGTTAAGGGCCAGATTGATGGTACCGGCCACATGACCCACGTTATGGAGCAATTAGAGGTGGACTGGAAATTTAACATTGGCGTCCAGACAGCGGATAATGAGCTGCTGGCCCGCATCATTGTTAAGGAAGTCTTCCGTATGAACGGCCTGGAGGTAGCCTTCCTGGCAAAACCCATCCCCGGTGTTGCCGGCAGTGGTGAGCACGTACACGTAGGCATGGCTGCTAAATTAAAGAGCGGCAAGCTGGTGAATCTGTTCTCTCCTCGTGATATGCATGAGGATTTCCTTTCCGCTGTGGGCTATGGCGCTATTATGGGCATGTTGAAGAACTATGAGGTTATTAACCCATTCATCTCCTGCACCATTGACTCCTTTAATCGTCTGAAACCCGGCTTTGAAGCACCTATCTGCATTGTTACTTCTCTGGGCCTGAGTCCGGAAATTCCTTCCCGTAACAGAACTATCCTGGCTGGTCTGATTCGTGATTTGGATAACCCCATGGCTACACGCATGGAAATGCGTTCTCCCAATCCCTATACTAATACCTATATCGCTTTGGCTGCCTTCTATCTGGCATCCCTGGATGGTATTAAGGCCTGCGTAGAATCTGGTAAGAGCCTGAAGGAGCTGGAGGCTGAGATTTCCAAAAAGTCCGGTGAGGAAGGCTTCTATTTGGAGAAGAATCGTGAATATCGTACCGAGGACGATGTGTTTGAAGACTTTACCGCTGAAGAGAGGGACCGTCTCTTTGGTAAACCGCCCGCTACCGTATGGGAAAACTTCTGTGCCTTTGAAAAATATCCTGAAAAAATGCAAGCTTTGACCGGTAGTAATATTTTGAGACGCGAATATGCAGAATCCTTTAAACAGGGTGCGTTGATCCGTTGGACCACCGAGCTGCTCAACCGCTTCTTACCGGAAAATCATCAGGCAGTAGTGGACATGAAGCGTTTACATCATCAGGAAAGCTGCACCGATTGCGACTTGGCCCTGTGGCATAAAATTCAGGAAATGCGTAATCGTCTAGCTAAGGATTCCTTGGAACAAAGAAGCTTATTCAGCCGTCTGCGTAAGGCGGTGGCTAATGCAGATTATGATCAGGCATCTGTATTACAATTAGAGATTTCTGCAGTTATGAACGAATTAAACCATGTTTATCATGACTATAAAGAAAATATCATCGACTAATTTTAAAGAAAAAAAGAAACAAAAAAATTAGTTCGTGGAGGACCAAATTGAGGGGAAATGCACCCCAAGCCTGGATGTTTTGCCGTGGCTTGGTGGTGCATTTTGTTTTGTTTATGAATAAAAACGCTTTAATTGTTGAGTTAAAAATAAATTTATGGTAAAATATGTAAAGGTATTGTGGCACTGAATAGGCCATGAAAGAGAGGCGTATGCCATGATTGAGCAGGTGAAGGATGTTCCTGCCTATATCAGAAAAATGTATGAAAATAATGCTTTCATGAATAACTTTGGTGTTCATATTGACGAAATTACCTGTGGACATGCAGTGGTCAGCATGGAATTGGACCCGGCGAAGCATTTTAACCATCGGGGAATTTGCCATGGTGGCGCTTTAATGGCTCTGGCAGATTCCGTTTTAGGTGTGACGGGAGCCAGTGTGGGAGCAGTAGTGGCTACGCTTAATTTTAGTATGAATTTTATCAAGAATGTTCATTCCGAAAAGCATATTTATGTTACTAGTAACATTCGGCATCACGGTCGTACAACTATGGTAATTGAGGCAGAAATGTATGATACGGATAATAGACTGATGGCAACAGTAATGACTACGATGTTTATTGTTGGCAGGTTTGAAGAAATACCTGAAAAATGGTGATTTGTATACATACATGAAGAAATTTTTTGTTTTGGAGGAAAAAATATGGATTTTGCATTGAATGAAGAGCAATTAGAGCTGCAAGAAATGGTCAGAGAATTTGTTGAAAAAGAAGTTACTCCTTATACAGCAGAAATGGATAGAGAAAACCATATGCGCGACGGCTTATTGGAAAGAGCTGACGAAATGGGTCTCCTGAATCTGATCGTTCCTGAAGAATTTGACGGTCCTGGTTTGGACAGCATCAGCATTGCTGCTATTTACGAAGAATTGGGCAAGGGCTGCGCAGGTGTAGCTACTTCCTTAGCTGCTAACTCCTTGGCTACTTTACCGGTATTGATTGCTGGTACTGAGGAACAAAAGAAAATGTACTGCGATATCCTGAACAACGGCGGTCTGGCTGCTTTTGCTTTGACTGAACCCGGTGCAGGTAGTGACGCAGGCGGTGTATCCACCCGTGCGGTAAAGAATAAAGAAGAAGGTACCTACACTCTGAATGGTACTAAAATGTTCATCACCAATGCTGGTCTGGCAGATATTTTCCTGATTTTTGCTAATACCCGTAAAACCGGTGGTATCCGCGGTTTGACCTGCTTTATTGTGCCGAAAGACACTCCGGGTCTGTCCATTGGTAAAAAAGAAGATAAAATGGGTATCCGTCCTTCCAATACCTGTGAAGTTATTCTTCAAGACGTTGTTGTACCTGAAGCAAACCGTGTTGGTCGTGAAGGAGAAGGCTTCCGTATTGCTATGAACACCTTGGATAGTGCTCGTCCCTTCGTTGGTGCCTGCTCCGTAGGCTTGGCTCAAGCTGCTTTGGATTGCGCTGTTAAATACGCTAAGGAACGTCGTCAATTTGGTCAACCCATTGCTTCCTTCCAATTAGTACAAGCTATGATTGCTGATATGGCTATGAAGGTTGAAACTGCTCGTCTGATGGTTTACAAAACCTGTTGGATGCGCGACCAGGGTATGGAATTCTCCAAGGAAGCTGCTATGGCTAAATGCTATGCTGCCGATGTAGCAATGCAGGTAACCACTGACGCTGTTCAGGTAATGGGCGGCTATGGCTATACTCGTGAATATCCTGTAGAAAAAATGATGCGTGATGCTAAGATTATGCAAATCTACGAAGGCACCAACCAAATTCAACGTTTGGTAATTGCTAACAAAATTTTATACTAAGCCTTTAAAGTAAAATTTGTTCCCCTGTCTCGTTGGAGGCAGGGGGATTTTGTTTTTATAAGGGTGAAGATGGCCAAGGCGGAAGCCAAAAGTGCTTTTATGCTGCTAACTTTTTATTAAGAGCTTGCTTGACTAGGAAGCCTTAATTATTGGTGTGCTTAGAAAATCCCTTGGAGGGAATGCAGTAAGCTAAATTTGAGGACGGAAGGAAGCCACTAAGAAGCAATTTAAGCCTAAAAAAATAATTAATCCCCTATTTCCAGGAGGAAGTAGGGGATTTTTGTAGAATTTGATACTTGATATATGAAATAATTATTGCTGGATTTTTACAAAAATCTAGGAACGAATAAAATAAAAAAAGCAAGTAAAATTTTCCTGTAAATAAAATGATGGTTCATTTTATGGACATGAACGGGTGTTTCTCTAGAAGAAAAGGCTTTATTGGGTTATACTGATAATAATTGGAAAAAAGATTAGTGAAAATTAAAGTTGATGCCTAAAACTACACAGCAGAGCAGTTTCATTGGAAAACAAAAAAACTCGCCTAAGCGAGTTTTAAGTCCACACACTGCGGAGTCCGAAGACGATTTGAATAAATCATGTTTTTTGAACTTATGATGTAGTTTTAACGGTAATCAAAACTATAATTATATTATATCGGAAGAGAGGTTTTGTCAAGATGAAAAAACAATTTGGTGAATACTATTTAGGCCTGGATATTGGTACCGATTCTGTTGGCTGGGCCGCAACCGACCTTGATTATAATATACTTAAATTAAATAAAAGGGCCTTGTGGGGAATTAGACTTTTTGACGCCGCAGATACGGCCGCTGCTATGCGGGGCTTTCGGTCTGCCCGTAGAAGGGTTGCCCGTCAAAAATGGCGTTTAGGTTTATTGCAGGATTTATTTAGTACTGCCGTAGCTAAGGAGGACCCTACCTTTTTCTTGCGTCTGAAGGAAAGTAATCTGCACATAGAGGATAAAAAGCAATTACAGGTCAAGTACAGCATTTTTGGTGATCATCTGATGACGGATAAAGAGTATTATGCTAAATATCCCACTATTTATCATTTACGTAAGGCTCTGCTGGAAGACGAGGCCGCAAGCTTTGACATCCGCTTACTATATCTGGCGCTTGCCCATATTATCAAGCACCGTGGTCACTTCCTTTTTGCCGATTTGAATGCTAATGATATTAAGAATTTCCGCTTTATTTATCAGGATTTAGAGGAATACCTGCATAATAATTTGGAGAATTTTGAGGAGTGGAGCTGTCCGGATGTGGAGGAGCTGGCTGCCATTTTAAAAAATAAAATTTTAGGCATAGCGGAGAAGAAAAAACGCTTGGAGAAGCTATTAGTAGCTAAGACCAAGCAGGAGAAGGCTTTAGCCGGTTTTTTGAGTGGTAGTGCTGCGAAGTTAAGTGATTTGTTTGCTGATGAGGACCTGAAGACCTGTGAAAAAGACAGCTTTGGCTTTAAGAAGGACAATTATGAGGAGGTAGAACCCATTATCGAAAAGGATTTGGGTTCCCGGATGGAGTTGATTGCCAAATTAAAGGCAGTATATGATTGGAGCTTATTAAGCGAAATTTTAAATGGGCAGCAGTATCTTTCCCAGGCTAAAGTCGCTATTTATGAAGAGCATAAAGCAGATTTAGCCTTGCTCAAGGCCCATGCCAAGGAAAAAGGCTATTACAAGGAGTTGTTCAGCTATGTAAGTAAAACGGTCAATTACAGCTCCTATGTGGGTAGCTGCCTTTTACCCAGTGGGGAAAAAGCTGTCATTGATAAAAAATGTACGCAGGAAGATTTTTGTACAAATTTGAAGAAGCTTTTGGGTAAAGAGGTGGATTTTAAAAAGCTGACCATCCCCGATGAGCAATCCACTCCGTGGGAAAAATTACTATATAAAATTAATTTGGGTACTGCCTTTCCTAAGCTAAGGACTAAGGATAATGGGGTTATTCCCATGCAGGTGCACTTGGCAGAGCTGGAGAGTATTCTGAAAAATGCTGGTAAATATTTCCCCTTCCTGGAGGAAAAGGATGCACAGGGCTTAAGCATTCAGGATAAAATCATTGATATAATGAAGTTCCGTATTCCTTACTATGTAGGCCCCTTAGCCGGTACGGAGCTTTCCAGACAGAAGCGGAGATGCTGGATTGTACGTAAGCCTGAAAAAATTTATCCGTGGAATTTTGACCAGGTGGTGGATAAGGAGGCCTGTGCCGAAAAATTTATTCGTAATATGACTAATAAATGCACTTATTTGCCCAGCGAAGATGTTTTACCGAAAAATTCCCTTTTATATACAGAATTTATGGCTAGAAATGAGCTTAATAATTTAACCTTGGACGGCAAACGGATGGAGAATAAGGATATTAATGCCATTTTTGAAGACCTGGTTTTGCATGGTAAGGGCAAGCTGACAAAAAAGAGGATTTTAAATTATTTATATATACTTGGTAAGGTCCATAAGGATAAGCAGACAAAGGCCTTTGTAGAAGAGCTGACAGGCGTGGATGATAATTTACAGGCTAACATGCAGTCCTATAAGGATTTTAGCCGTATCTTTGGTGAGGAGTATCTTCAGTGTCATTACGAGGAAATCGAGGATATTATCCGCTGGATAACCCTTTTCTGTGAGGAGAAAGCCATGCTCATGCACAAAATCCACCAGGAATATCCGGAAATCAGTGCAGCACAGCTACAGGAAATAAAACGTTTAAAATATACTGATTGGGGTCGTCTGTCCAAAACCTTCTTGGACGGCAGTAAAATTGCCTATATTGATGACACCACGGGTGAATATATCTCCATTATTACTGCTCTGCGTAGGGAAAACCTGAATCTTATGCAGCTGTTAAGTCCGGCATGTCGTTATGGCTTTGCCGAAAAGCTGCAAGCTTTTAATCAGGCCCAGATAAATGCTGTTAGCACCGTTGACTATGCTTTTGTGGAGGAAATGGCTGTTTCTCCTGCGGTTAAACGCAGCCTGTGGCAGAGTATACTACTTGTAAAAGAAATTAAGAAAATTACGGGGCACGATCCTAAACGTATCTTTATAGAGGTGGCTCGTGGAGAAGGAGAAAAGAAGCGTACCACCAGCAGGAAGGAGGCCCTCCTAGCTCTATATAAGGCATGTAAGAAGGAAGGAAAGGCTTTCTTAACTAATTATTTTGCTGATAATACTGCTTCCATGGACGACTTTATCGCGGCTCTGGAAAAGCGAAGTGAAGCCGATTTACGAAGCAATAAATTATTCCTTTACTATAGCCAGCTGGGCAGATGTATGTATACGGGTCAAAAGATTGAGCTGGACGATTTATACAATGACAACAGGTATGATAAGGACCACATCTATCCCCGCTCCAAGACCAAGGACGATAGTATTCTAAATAACCTGGTATTGGTTAAAAAGGAGCTTAATAGCCACAAAACGGATATTTATCCCTTGGCTCCTGAAATTCAGCAGAAAATGTTAGCTTTTTGGAGAATGTTGAAGGAGAAGGAGTTAATTACGCCGGAAAAATATGCGCGCTTAACTAGAACAACTCCTTTAACAGAGGATGAGCTGGCCAGCTTCATTAATAGGCAGCTGGTAGAAACGCAGCAGTCCACCAAGGCAGTAGCAGGATTATTACAAATTGAATGTCCTGCCAGCACTATTGTATATTCTAAGGCCGGTAATGTTTCCGAATTTAGACATGAATATGATTTTGTCAAGAGCAGATCCGTCAATGACTTCCATCATGCTAAGGACGCGTACCTAAATATTGTGGTAGGTAATGTCTTCCATACCCGCTTTACTGCTAATCCATATAATTTTATTAAGAAATTACATGTGGGTGATAAATATACCTTAAATACCAAGGAGATATACAAGAGAGATATAGAACGGGGTGGCGTAGTTGCCTGGCGTGCCGGTAAAGAGGGCAGCATGGCAACAGTGGAAGCTACTATGCAGAAAAATAATATTCTCTTTACCAGAATGCCCAAGGTTAATAAGGGCCAGCTTTTTGATTTGACTATTATGAAAAAAGAAAATGGTCAAATTCCCATTAAACAGGGCATGGATATAAAAGAGTACGGTGGGTATAATAAACCGGCTACTGCATATTTTATGCTAGTTGAATCCAAGGGGAAAAAGGATAAATTAATTAGAACTATAGAAGCTGTGCCCATATATTTAGCAGATAAGATAGAGCATAGTAAAGCAGAACTGGATAAATTTTTGGCTAATGAATGTGAGTTAAAGGAGGCAAGGGTTTTATTACCTAAAATTAGAAAATACGCTTTATTGGCGATAGATGGTGTAAAAATGCATCTTACTGGTAAAACTGGTAAGCAGCTTACTTGCATATTGGCGAATCAGTTGGTTTTGGGCTATGCCTGGGATAAATATGTGAAGAGTATGGATAAATTGGTCGAACGCACTATTAATGCTACAGCAAAAAAAGATGATATAGTAGCACAGGAAAAAACAAAAGATGAATATGCTGCCCTATATGATTGGCTGATGGGGAAATATACTGTTAAAGCCAAAAATGAAAAAATTTCTGTAGTTGAAGAACCGCTACCCTTGACGAAAGAATCCTTTTTGGCTTTATCTAAAGAAGCACGAGCTGTTGCATGGCAGGAGTTATTATTAGCTGTTTTTGATGGAATTAGACGAGATAAGAACCTGGCATTGTACGAATTATTATTAGCTAAACATAAAAATAGCCTTTATATTAATCGCCCCTCGGGACAAATAGGGCTTTTAGAAAAGAATAAAGAGCAGTTTACTAAATTAAATGTAGTCGAACAATGCCTGGTATTAAATAATATCTTACGTTTATTTAGCTGTAAGCCGGTAACAGCGGATTTAGTAGCTTTGAAGGGGTCTAAAAATGCGGGTAAAATTCTCTTTGGCAAAAATATTACTGAGAGAAAACAGGTACTTCTTTATAACCAATCAGTTACAGGCGTTTTTGAACAGCAGATAGATTTGTTGAAGCTATGAGCTGGCGGGTGGTAGTAATTACTAAAAGAGCTAAGCTGGATTTACAGCTGAACCATTTAGTAATTCGTGGTGAAACGGTAAAGAAAATCCATCTAGGGGAAATCTCTACGCTGATTGTAGAAAGCACGGAGGTTTCTCTGACCGCCGCCCTGTTGGCGGAACTGATTAATTTAAAAATCAAGGTGGTTTTTTGTGATGCCAAACGTAATCCCTGTTCAGAATTAGTTGGTTACTATGGTTCCTGTGATACCAGTAGTAAATTACGTCAGCAGATACAGTGGAGCAAGGAAAACAAGGACGCAGTTTGGACGGAAATAATACGTGCCAAAATTGCCAATCAGGCAGAAATTTTACAGGCATTGGACTATCCGGAATATGTCTTGCTAGAAAAATATCTGTATAGCTTAACTCCTGGTGACGTCACCAATAGGGAAGCAATGGCGGCGAAAACTTATTTTACGGTTCTTTTTGGTGAAGGCTTTACTAGAGCGGCCGATATCTATGTTAATGCAGCCTTGAACTATGGTTATGCAATTTTATTAAGCGCCTGCAATCGTGAGATAGTCGCCCAGGGGTATATTACCCAGTTGGGCATTCATCACGATAATGTTTTTAATGTCTTTAATTTAGGCTCTGACCTTATGGAGCCTTTCCGGCCCTTTTTGGACTTAACGGTGTGGAGGCTACATACAGAAAATAAATTGGAGGATTTTAGCCAAAAAGAAAAGCTGACCTTGATTGACGTCCTTAATCAGACAGTTATCTTTAATGGCCAAAAGCAGGTGCTTAATTTTGCGTTAAAAAAGTATTGTAAATCTGTGTTTGACGCTTTAAATGAAGAGGATATTAGTTTAATTAAATTTTGTCGCAGAGAAAAGAGCGATAAGAAGTGAGTTATAGGTTTATGCGGATAATAGTATTTTTTGATTTACCAGTGACTACTTTAGAGGGGAGAAGAAATTATACTGCTTTCCGAAAATTTTTAGTCCGTTCAGGCTTTGTCATGATGCAGGAATCCGTTTACTGTAAGCTGGCTTTAAATGCTGTGGCAGCTACTACTATTATGGAGCATGTGCGCAGGAATAGTCCTCAGGACGGCTTAATCCAAATGCTGATGGTAACAGAAAAGCAGTATGCCAATATAGAATACATTATTGGCGAAAATAATCATGAAACTATAGATAGTAGTGATCGGCTGGTGGTTTTATGAAAATGGTCCATACAGAATTAAATACAGTACTAAGCTTTGAGGAAGGCAGACCCAATGTTCTGGTAGTGGAAAATCCCCTTTTTCTGCGCAGGCTACTTACGGATTTGCTGCTGGTGCTGGCTGGAAATGAGGGGAATTACATCCTTTCCGAGGGCGAAAAGCTGTTGAGTATGGCTAAAAATGTGGATTTGGTTCTTAACCCCTTTGCTTTAGAGATTAATAAACGTAGGGTTCTTACCAAGCTGTATGAGGATTTAAGTAAAATAGCTATGGATGCGGAGCATTATATGGCTACCCAGGAAATTAGGGGAGCGATTACCAAATATTTATATGAACTGCTTTATGCTAGCGATTTGCCCCTAACATTTAATGAAGATTTTCATATTAAGGATATTATTCAGGCAGTGAACATTAAATTTGATGAAACTGGTACTACCATGTTGGAAAGGTTAACGGCCTATTTTAATGTTATGCATAATTTTTTGGGAATTAAAATATTTTGTTTCGCACATCTGGCTACCTATTTAACCCGGGAAGAACTGGCAATGCTTTTTCACGAAGCTGCTTATAGGAAAATTCATTTATGTTTATTGGAAAGTAGATATTCTACGAAGATAGGTGAAGAAAAGCTTTTACTTGTAGATAGCGATTTATGTGAGGTATATAGTGATTATTGAGAAATTAGTATGCTATAATGAAAGAGCAAAGGGCGGGAAACTGGATTGTTAAAGCTAGTCGAACAGTTATGGGGAAATTCTTGTTTGGCTAGTGTCTAAAAATGATGTAGTTTCTAACGGTAATCAAACAAGTCTTAGATTTTATTCACACGTTTTTTTGTTTGAGAATGATGTAGTTTCTAACGGTAATCAAACCGGCCCTGCAAAGCCAAGGACATCACCGCCGTTTGAGAATGATGTAGTTTCTAACGGTAATCAAACCTTCCTCTCGCAGGTGATGCTCCGGTCATAGTTTGAGAATGATGTAGTTTCTAACGGTAATCAAACTACTAAGTTGGGGGCTAGGCAAAGCCGACGGTTTGAGAATGATGTAGTTTCTAACGGCAATCAAACTACCAAGTTGGGGGCTAGGCAAAGCCGACGGTTTGAGAATGATGTAGTTTCTAACGGTAATCAAACAATACTGAGATTTTAGATTATGTGCCCTCTGTTTGAGAATGATGTAGTTTCTAACGGTAATCAAACTTTTAAATCCTCTAAGTCGCCAGTGTTGCGGTTTGAGAATGATGTAGTTTCTAACGGTAATCAAACAAAGGAGGATTACAATTATGGCAACTCTTTGTTTGAGAATGATGTAGTTTCTAACGGTAATCAAACAGCCCCAAATTTCTACGCCTGTAGTGTGGTGTTTGAGAATGATGTAGTTTCTAACGGTAATCAAACGATGAAAAAATCGCAGGTGATGAACTTACGGTTTGAGAATGATGTAGTTTCTAACGGTAATCAAACGTGGAAGAAAAAATCGAAGCATATGATACCGTTTGAGAATGATGTAGTTTCTAACGGTAATCAAACTGCTCGCCAAACTCAAGATATGTTAGGCAAGTTTGAGAATGATGTAGTTTCTAACGGTAATCAAACAAAGGGCTTAAAACAGTAAGTTTGTACCCTGTTTGAGAATGATGTAGTTTCTAACGGTAATCAAACCCTAGACCATCAGGCGGTTATGATTGATAGGTTTGAGAATGATGTAGTTTCTAACGGTAATCAAACCGTATGTCTACGCCATTATATCCTCTAATGGTTTGAGAATGATGTAGTTTCTAACGGTAATCAAACACTCTGACTCTGAGCACCGCTTTTATTAAAGTTTGAGAATGATGTAGTTTCTAACGGTAATCAAACCCGGGAGAAATTCTTACGGCTAGAACGACGGTTTGAGAATGATGTAGTTTCTAACGGTAATCAAACAGAACCTAGTTTTAACCAAACTACAGGCATGTTTGAGAATGATGTAGTTTCTAACGGTAATCAAACATATGATTTATAAGGAGATGAAGTTATGGAGTTTGAGAATGATGTAGTTTCTAACGGTAATCAAACTTGTGGTTAGTGTGGTTTTAAGCCACTATCGTTTGAGAATGATGTAGTTTCTAACGGTAATCAAACTCAGCAGAAACTCGACCTGTCACCTCGGCCGTTTGAGAATGATGTAGTTTCTAACGGTAATCAAACAACAGATCCAACAGCTACCTGGCCTTTATTGTTTGAGAATGATGTAGTTTCTAACGGTAATCAAACAATATATTTCCTACATTCCTACATTTCCTAGTTTGAGAATGATGTAGTTTCTAACGGTAATCAAACGCGATAGGTGCAGCAATCTACTGGCTGTGGGTTTGAGAATGATGTAGTTTCTAACGGTAATCAAACCAAACGAAGTCTTAATAGCGTGGCTGCGGTGTTTGAGAATGATGTAGTTTCTAACGGTAATCAAACCTTAGTATCGCCAGGAAGAGCTTCATCTATGTTTGAGAATGATGTAGTTTCTAACGGTAATCAAACAAAGAAGTGAAAAGGCTAAACAACGGGTAAGTTTGAGAATGATGTAGTTTCTAACGGTAATCAAACAAGCTTTATACCTGGACGGAATAGCACAGCGTTTGAGAATGATGTAGTTTCTAACGGTAATCAAACAAAACAAAATCCTAAAAGAGTAGTCATAGCGTTTGAGAATGATGTAGTTTCTAACGGTAATCAAACCTGCAGATGCTAGAGCAGGGAATTCCAATAGTTTGAGAATGATGTAGTTTCTAACGGTAATCAAACACTCTATATAATAAAAAAGAGTGATAAGCAGTTTGAGAATGATGTAGTTTCTAACGGTAATCAAACTCTTAGAAGCTCATAGAGAAACCTATATTAGTTTGAGAATGATGTAGTTTCTAACGGTAATCAAACCCCGACGGTGCGGGTGTTATGTATAAGTTTGTTTGAGAATGATGTAGTTTCTAACGGTAATCAAACCAAGTACACAACGCACAAGTCCACATGGCGGTTTGAGAATGATGTAGTTTCTAACGGTAATCAAACTACTACGGACGGAAGCCTGCATGATGGGTTGTTTGAGAATGATGTAGTTTCTAACGGTAATCAAACAGAACCTTAATTCTACTGTATCGCATCCGTGTTTGAGAATGATGTAGTTTCTAACGGTAATCAAACTACTTAAAAGAGTTATACGGAAAGAGAGGCGTTTGAGAATGATGTAGTTTCTAACGGTAATCAAACCAAACTTCTGAGGCCAAGGCAAACATGACGGTTTGAGAATGATGTAGTTTCTAACGGTAATCAAACATATAGAGTTTTGTAAAAACAAGTTCTCTTGTTTGAGAATGATGTAGTTTCTAACGGTAATCAAACTTAAACCGATAGTCAATAGAACCTAAGTCGGGTTTGAGAATGATGTAGTTTCTAACGGTAATCAAACATGAAAACTGATACTCTTACCTTAGACTGCGTTTGAGAATGATGTAGTTTCTAACGGTAATCAAACTCTCGTTGCTACCACCAGGGGCCAGTCATAGTTTGAGAATGATGTAGTTTCTAACGGTAATCAAACGTCTTGGCACCATATCTCCATATTCCCGTTGTTTGAGAATGATGTAGTTTCTAACGGTAATCAAACCAGCGATCGTTACGTCGATATCGAAACCGGGTTTGAGAATGATGTAGTTTCTAACGGTAATCAAACACGCCGAAGTGACATTGTTCATCTTCTCCTGTTTGAGAATGATGTAGTTTCTAACGGTAATCAAACAAAATTTTAAAAGAATTAATAACACGAGGAGTTTGAGAATGATGTAGTTTCTAACGGTAATCAAACACGAAAACTGATACTCTTACCTTAGATTGCGTTTGAGAATGATGTAGTTTCTAACGGTAATCAAACTGTTTTTTTCTGACCGACGGCCTTGTAACAGTTTGAGAATGATGTAGTTTCTAACGGTAATCAAACTGCTTTTAATTGTGATAGTATTGATATAGTGTTTGAGAATGATGTAGTTTCTAACGGTAATCAAACCTATCATTCGCAAAAATTGTAGTCCACATGACTAATGACAAATTAATATGTATTCTACAAGATGAAAAAGAGCTTACTCTGGTTGTGATGTGCCACGGTAGGCTCTTTTCACTTTTAGCTTAAAAATTCCTCCACATTCCTCACAAGAAAGTTATAAATCACCCTACCGAAGTGTGTTATAATATTATTATCAAAATAAAATAGGAGTAGTATATGTATTTTTTCGTGGTAGCTTTTTTGGTGCTGTTGCTTGATCAGCTGACTAAGTATTATGTAGTCAATCATTTCTATTTGGGGGAGAGCGTGCCCGTTATCAAGGACGTTTTCCATTGGACCTATATTCTTAATCCTGGTGCTGCCTTTGGGATGCTGGAGGGAAGCAGATGGTTATTTGTCTTGATAGCTTTCTTCGTGTTGGCGGCTCTATATTATTTTAGGAATGATATTAAAGCTGGGGGCTGGCGCTTCCAATATGGAGCGGCTCTTTTTGGCGGCGGTGCCATTGGTAATCTGCTGGACAGGATGCGCAGCGGTCTGGTGATAGACTTTTTTGATTTTCGTATCTGGCCTATTTTTAATGTGGCCGATATAGCAATTTGTGTGGGGGTTGGCTTAATTTTATGGAAGATATTAGAGACGGAATTTCTGGCGAGCAAAGAAGCCTAGTAATTACAGAAGCAGATGCCGGTCAACGTGCTGACGTGGGCCTGGCTGTTTTATTAGATACCACCCGCTCCAATATGCAGAAGCTGTTGGAGGAGGGCCGAGTAGTGAAGGGCGCTAAGGTGCTGAAGTGCAATTATAAGCTGAAGCTGGGTGATGCTGTAACTGTAACCTTACCGGAGGAGGCACCGACTACTCCGCAGCCGGAAAAGCTTCCCCTGGATATCATTTATGAGGATGAGGATGTAATCGTTATCAATAAGGCCCGGGGCATGGTGGTTCATCCTGCTGCCGGTAATGCTACCGGTACCCTGGTTAATGCTCTGCTGTACCATTGTGACCAGCTTTCCCATTGTAATGGGGAGGAGCGTCCGGGCATTGTCCATCGTCTGGATAAGGATACCTCCGGTATTATGATTTGTGCTAAGAATGATGCTGCCCATAAGGATTTGGCAGCACAAATTCAGAGCAAGGAAGCCCAGCGTACCTATTTGGCCGTGGTCCGTGGTAATTTAAAAGAGGATGAGGGTGTTATTGAAACCCAGATTGCCAGGGATAAGGAGGACCGCAAGAAAATGGCGGTCGTTGAAGAGGGTGGTCGTCAGGCCATTACTACCTTTAAGGTGCTGGAGCGCTTTGGTAAATATACTCTGGTCCAGTGCAAGCTGCAGACTGGTCGTACCCATCAGATTCGTGTGCATATGGAGTATCTGGGCTATCCTGTGGTGGGCGATCCTAAATATTCTCCCCGCAAGACACCCTTTAGCATTAAGGGACAGGCACTACATTCTTTAACTCTATCCTTTAGACATCCACGCACTGGTGTACGGATGGAATTTGAAGCTCCTCTGCCGGAGGATATGCATAAAATAGTAACCCGCTTGCGTTTGGGTCAATTTAACTAAGCTGGAACAAGGTGTGAAAGGTGATTGTTGATTATGAGTAATTTTGTTAAGAAAAATGTACTGATGGATGCTGATGCTATACGCAGGGCCATTGTACGCATTTCTCATGAAATTATCGAGAGAAATAAAGGTGTTGAGGGTCTGATTTTAGTAGGTATCCGCAGTAGGGGCGTGCCTCTGGCCGAGCGTCTGGCCGCAGCTATTAAAAAGATTGAAGAGGTACAGCTGCCGGTGGAGTGCCTGGATATTACCCTGTACCGTGATGATTTGTCCACCTTGGCCTACGACCCGGTGGTTCATGATAATAAATTAGAAATTGATTTGCATGGTAAGATTATCGTTTTAGTTGATGATGTGCTTTTTACCGGCCGTACAATTAGGGCAGCTATGGATGCTATTATGGATATGGGACGTCCCCAGGCTATTCAGTTGGCCGTGCTTATCGACCGTGGCCATAGGGAATTACCCATCCGTGCCGATTATGTCGGTAGAAATGTACCCACCTCCCATAAGGAGGCAGTTAATGTACTGCTGACCGAGTGTGATGGTGTGGATGAGGTAGCGATTGGTGAAATAGAGTAACCGGCTGCCGTTTAGATGCCAGAAGGGGGTAGTTGTATGCAGAAGAATTTTGCTGCTCCAGATGAGGTTTTATATCATGTTGGTCTGACACCGTCAGCTCTACGTGGTGCGAAGATTGCTGTTTTACCCGGTGACCCGGGTAGGGTACCCATGTTGGCCCAGGCCTTGGGTAGTAATGCGGAGCTTTTGACCAGCCACCGGGAATATACCAGCTGGCTGATCTATGTTAACAAAGTGCCGGTTTTAGTCTGCTCCACCGGTATGGGTGGTCCTTCCGTGGCTATTTGCCTGGAGGAATTGGCTAGAATGGGGATTACCCAATGTATTCGTGTAGGTACTACGGGGACAATTCAGGAGGAGGTTAATCTGTCCGATATCATTATCGACCAGGCGGCGGTTCGTCTGGATGGCACCTCCACCCATTATGCACCACTGGAATATCCTGCCGTAGCCAGCTTTAGATTGACAGCTGCTTTGGAGAGAAGTGCGCGTCATTCCGGTGCGCCCTTCCATTTAGGCCTGGCTGCTTCCTCCGATACCTTCTGGCCCGGACAGGAGCGCTATGACAGCTTTAACGGCTATGTAATTAGAAAATATCAGGGCAGCCTGAAGGAATGGCAGGCCTTGGGCGTCTTAAATTATGAAATGGAAACAGCAACTCTCTTTGTAGTCGGCCGTGTGCTGGGCCTGGAGACTGCTGCTCTTTGTACCGTGGTGGCGAAGCGGACGGATAGTGAAGCCGTAGCCAGTGGTACTGTGTACACCAGGGGTATGGAGAGGATTATTATGATTTTACAGGATGCTCTCCAATATCTGGTTAGTGAAAGTAGGTGAAATTATGTCTCGTGCTGTTATTTTACTGTTGGATTCCTTTGGTATCGGCTATGCTCATGATGCCGCCAAATATGGTGATGTGGGTGCAGATACCCTAGGTCATATTTATCAATGGTTTGCCAAGAACCGTCCTGAAAAGCCCCTTTATTTGCCCCATATGGCTAGTCTGGGCTTGGGGGCTGCTTCCAAGCTGAGCCGTGGTAATGTTTTGCATCTGGGTGCGGAGCATACCCGTGGTGCCTATACCTATGCCCAGGAGGTAAGCAAGGGGAAGGATACCCTAAGCGGTCACTGGGAGATTAGCGGTGTGCCGGTTACCTTTGACTGGGGTTATTTTCCGGATAAGCCCAACTGCTTTCCCCAGGAGCTGGTGGAGGATTTGATTAAGCAGGGAAATTTGCCCGGTATTTTAGGTGAATGCCATGCTTCCGGTACGGAAATTCTCAAAGTTCTGGGTGAGGAGCATCTGCGTACAGGCAAGCCCATTGTCTATACTTCTGCTGATAGCGTGCTGCAGATTGCGGCCCATGAGGAAAGCTTTGGGCTGGAACGCTTATATGCTTTATGCCAACTGGCCTTTGACCTGGTTAAGCCCTACAACATTGCCCGGGTAATAGCGCGTCCCTTCGTAGGTACCTGCGCAGAGGATTTTGTCCGCACTACTAATCGTCATGATTATGCTGTGCCCGCACCTCAGCCCACGCTGTTGGATAAGCTGGTGGAGGCAGGGGGCAAGGTTTATGCCGTAGGCAAGATTGCCGATATTTTTGCCCATCGTGGTATTAGCAGGCACTATGCTGCCGGTGGTCTGGAAAAGCTGGTGGATGCTACTAAGCAGGCTTTGCAGGATGCTCCGGACAAGTCCCTTATTTTTACTAATTTTGTAGATTTTGATTCTTCCTATGGTCATCGTCGTGACCCTCAGGGCTACGGAGAGGCCTTGGAATATTTTGATAGCCGTTTGCCAGAAATGCTCAGCCTGCTATGGGAGGATGATCTGCTGCTGTTGACGGCGGACCATGGCAATGATCCTACCTGGACCGGTACGGACCATACCCGTGAGCATATCCCCGTACTCTTTTTCGGTGTAGGGGTACAGACTAAGGAGCTGCCGCCCATGCAGACTTTTGCCGATATCGGCCAGACCATTGCTGCTTATCTGGATCTGGCGCCGACAACTACGGGTACAAAGGCAGATTTGTTCTAGGAGGTGGAGCCGATGCTGAAGCTCTTAGGCAGATTTTTCCTAGTTTTAACCATGTGCCTGGGCTTGGGCCTGGCACAGCCGACGGAGGCCGCTATCCAGAGGGAGGATGTGGCATTTGTAGTAGTGGATTCCCGTGGCCTGGTGGATAGCCAGGCGGAGGCTGAATGGCGCTCCGTGGTAAAATGGGCCTATCATTTTCCCTATTACCGCTTTACCGAGGGCTGGCGGGAGCGTTCCCTGGCCCTGACCCTACGGGGAGCACGTCCCGGCGTGAGCAGGCAGACCTTGGCCACTTTGGCAGCTAAACATGAGCTGGCGGCCTTGGTGCTGGTCAGGGTATGGAGCCTGGATGAGCGTCTGGTACACCGTTATTATGGCTACTGGCGCGATTTTGATAACGAAACCTACGTGGAGCTGGATGTGGACGTGGATCTCTACGTGTACAAGACCAAGACGGATTCCCTGTTGAAGAAGCGGGTACGTCAGCATGAGCTGAGGGAGCTGGGCAATTACGATGTACCGGTCGAAACCGTTAAGTGGGCGTTAAGTGACCTGGTCAATAAAATGGAAAATCGACCGCTGATCAGATGAGTAAAAAGCTGGAGTGGTTCCCTTTAGGAGTGGTGCAAGCCACTCCTTTTTATTTGTATTAAATATCAATAGAGAACATTCTAAATGTTGACTAATAATATTTAATAACATATAATGAGCAATAAGTGAAATAAAGAATATAACAAAATAAATAAAATAAATCTTATCAAATTTTGATATCGAATATTATTAATAAAATTTATTTAAAAACATTGTTGTTATATTCAAAATATTACAAAAGGAGATATATAAATGACTATTAAGAAAAACAAGCTTGCTGTTTCTATTCTAGGTATTTTACTCGGTGGTATGATCCTTGGTAGTGCGTATGCACAGGAGTCGGAAAAGGAAAATTTGGAAGACTATACCTTAGAGGGGATTACAATTGAGGCTAGCATGCAAAAGGCTTTAAATGATAGGTATATACGTACCGGTGGTGATGTAGAAGTAATTACAGCTGCAGATATAAAGGAGCATCATTATGCTAGTGTTGCTGATGCATTAAAAAGAATTCCTGGTGTAGAAATTCAGTCTGTAGGGTATAAATCCATGGAATATGGTTATAGTAGCTATCAGGATACTATGACTATTAATGGTGATAGTAGGGTGCTGCTCTTGGTTGATGGTAAGAGAATTAGTAACGAGGCTAATGCTTCCGCAGCAGGTGAACACAGTAAGGCACAGCTCTTCGCTATGATTCCACCTCAAAATATTGAATTAATTGAGGTAGTAAAAGGTGCAGCTGCTATGGCTTATGGTAGTGATGCTACTGGTGGTGTAATTAATATTATTACTAAAAAGGGTGAATATGCATCGACTACTTTAGACGCAGCTTATGGTTCTTGGGGCAAGCAAAATTACACTGTATCAAATTCTGGTAAAAAAGATAAATTTGGTTGGATTGTTTCTTATAATAAAGATAAAAGAGACGATATGAAGTATGTTGATCGTGAATATAAGAAGACTAGAACCTATTCTAGTAGTGGTTATGATGAAGACAATACCTTTGTTAAATTAGATTATAATTTTGACGAAAATCAATCCATTGGATTTATGCATACATATAAAAATACTTTTGCTGAATATCCTATTATGGCACCTGATTACAGCTCTAAGGATGCTTTAGATGAGGCTTTGCAAAATAATAGCCTCAATCCTAATAATAATGGCTATGATAAATTGCCTAAGGACGATCCCGCTTGGAACCGTTATCATAGATGGTGGTATGTTTATAATGATGGAAGCTTTACTAAAAATAGAACTAGCAATTATGATTTGAAATATACTTTCAAGGATGAAGATGGATTGAATAACTATGTACGTTTCTTCAATAACGAAAATAGATACTATATGGATAGAAATAGACCGTATTTTGATGATTACAGAAAGCTTGATAGAAAACAATATAGCTGGGCTAAGGAGCAGGCTAAAGGTGTTGATGTTCGCTGGGGTAAAAAAATAAACAAAAATAATTATTTGTATACTGGTATTGATTATACAAAGAGCTCTTTCGGTCAAGAAGCTTATAGAGAATTAAAAATTGCAACTGGTGTGACCAAACATGGTAAAATCTCTAGCATTAAAAGAGATACCTTGGATATGTTTGTCCAGGATAAAATGAAATTTGATAAACTGACTGTTACTCCTGGTATCAGATATAATCATTATGGTAAAAATGAAGGTTGGGAATTGAGCAATAAGGAAAAATTAACGTCCTACGATACCGACTCTTATTCTAAATTAACTATGGGGTTGTTTACTAACTATGATATTGACGAAAACAGCTCTTTGTATGCATCCTGGAGTCAGGTTTATAATGCTCCCTATGCAATTGACATTGTTAAGGCTGCTAATAAGCTGGAAGCAGAGGAAGGTGATGCGTATACCATTGGTTATATTGCCAAGTTAAATAAGAGCTCTTTCGGAGTAAACTATACTTTAACTAAGATGGATAATACTTTTGGTAAATTTAGAGTTCCTAAGGAAGGCGATCCCGAAGAGTTTGAAAGTAAAACAACTAATATTGCCAGTGACATATATTCTTTGGGCATGAATTATGGATATAAATTTGATGATAACTGGAAAATGCAATTAGGCTATAGCCATGCAAGCACTGATGTTGATACAAAGGCAAATACCTCCAGTGGTGCAACCTATGAAGAATTGAGAAATAATTTACACTATAATAATAGATACACTACTTCTTTAGATTATACAAAGGATCAATTTAGTGCAGGTTTAGATGCAACCTTATATGCTGGTATGGATACTAAGTATTTCAGTGATAACCAATTCTTGGTTCTAGACTTCCACGCTAATTACAAGGTGGATAAAAATATGACAGCTTATTTTGTTGTTAACAATATTACTAATGAAGCCTACGAAACTAAGGCTGTGGCAGTAGAAGGCATTGGTGCATTGCCTATGGAGGGAAGAAACTTCCTGGTAGGCGTTAACTATAGCTTTTAATTAGCATAAATTAAATTTAAATAAGTCAATAGGAATACAATTTTTGTATTCCTATTGACTTGTTTTTAGGAGAAGTAGATATGTACAAATTATTAATGCCCCTGATAATTATTTTTGGTGTATTTTGTAGTGGTTGTTCTAATGAAAAGAATACAGAGAGTAATAAAATTGTTTTAACTAATGGAAATAGGGAGATTACCTTTAAAAAGCAACCTCAAAGACTTGTGACTTTGCGACAGCATATAACAGAAACTGCATTGGAAATGAATTTAGATAAATACATAGTTGGATGTTCAGATATAATAGATCCGCCCGTTGCTGAACATTTGCAGGACAGATATAAAAAATTAAACATTATAGCTGAGAAATATCCTACACTGGAAGTACTTTTACTTGTAGAACCGGATATAATTTGGGTTGATAGAAAATGGGCATTTGTAAAAAATCAACTAGGCTCCATGGAAAATATAGAAAGAAAGGGTATAAAAGTGTATCTTAGTGAAAGTGGCTTTCACGATACTAATAATATCGAATATGTTTACGAAGATATAGATAAAATGGGAAGGTTATTTAATGAAGAGATAGTGGCTAAACTGGCTATTGAAAAAATGCAGTCTAAAATAAATAATGTCCAAGAAAAAATTAAAGGTATTGAAGGAAAAGTAAGGGTGTTAGACTACGATAGCTCAAGAAATAATCTTGCTTTTGTAGGCTGTCGTTGCATGGCCGATGAACTGATTAAACTTGCTGGCGGTGTGAATATTTTTAATGATATAGATAAAGAATGGGCTACAGTTAACTGGGAAGAGATTATGGTTCGCAATCCAGATGTCATTATTGTACATGAGTTTAGGGGTGTTACTGGTTTAAGTAAAATAGAGGTTATAAAAAAGAATCCTTTGCTGCAGGAAGTGAATGCAGTTAAAAACAATAGATTTATAGTCGTAAATTTAGATGAAATATATGAGGGTGTGAGGAATGCTCAAACAGTCGAAAATCTTGCCAAAGAATTTTATCCAGAAAAATTCATATAGAATAGTAGTATTGTTCTTGGCTCTTTCCTTTTTACTTGGGCTAATATTATTGTCTATAACTAGTGGTACAGTATCAATTGATTTTGTGAAGGTTATGGATATTTTGAAATATCATATCGGCTTTGGAGAGGATGTATATTGGTCCAAGGTTGAGGATATGGTAGTTTATGACTTAAGATTGCCAAGGGCTTTATTAGCTTGCCTGGCAGGTGCTGGACTAACTGTTTCTGGTGTAGCGATGCAAGCCTCTGTTAAAAATCCCTTAGCTGATCCTTATATTCTTGGAGTTTCCGCTGGTGCTTCTGCTGGTGCAACGGCTGTTATAGCTGCTGATTTACTTGATATAACATCTGAGTATTCTATTTCTTTAGGTGCTTTTGGCGGAGCTATTTTAGCCATGTTTTTCCTTTTTATTCTGAATAAGAACAATAAAGATAGTGTAAGACTATTGCTGTCAGGCTGTGTGATATCCATCCTCTGTTCATCAGTTACTAGTATAATTATGTTTATGGCTAAGGATAAAGAAAAAATAAGCAGCGTGGTATTTTGGCTAATGGGTAGTGTGGCTGACGCGAATTGGACGATGATACCTATTGTAGCAGTCGTTGTAGTTATAGGATTTTTTACAATGGTAATTTATTATAGGCAATTAAATGCGCTTTTACTAGGTGATGAGACAGCTCACACACTTGGTGTGGATATTAATAGAGTGAGAAAAAGACTAGTTGTACTGGTTGCCCTCATGGTTGGAGCTATTGTGGCTTTTTGCGGCATGATTGGTTTTGTAGGTTTTGTAATACCCCATATTGTTCGTTCTCTTTTGGGTGCAAATCACAAAATAGTTTTACCTGTTAGCGCCTATGTTGGCGCAATATTCCTTTTACTGTGTGATATTGTGGCCAAGGTAATAGTTGCTCCTGAAGAGCTACCGATAGGTATAGTAACAGCATTGATAGGTGCTCCATTTTTCATTTATATACTTGGAAAAAATAAAAATTCATTTGGAAGTGGTAAATAATGAACTTAAAAATGGACGACGTCACAATCAAAATAGAAAATGAAAAAATTGTTCAAAATATAAACATTTATGTACCAGAAAATAAATTTGTGGGATTAGTTGGTTTAAATGGTACAGGTAAATCTACAATTTTAAAGGCAGCTTACGGAATTAATGAATATGACGGAAATATATTTTTAGATAGTATAAACATCAAAAAAATATCCACAAAAGAAATGGCAAGAAAGCTAGCAGTCTTAATACAGGAAAATAGCAATGACTTTAATTTTAAAGTTGAAGATGTAGTCATGCTAGGTAGATTACCTTATAAAAAATTATTTGAACTAGATAATACAGAGGATCAGCAAATAGTAAATTCAGCTTTAGAGTATGTGGGTATGCTGGACTACAAGGACAGATATTTCAATTCGTTGTCTGGTGGCGAAAAGCAAAGAGTGCTTATTGCGAGAGTCCTGGCACAGAAATGTAGTTTGCTTATTTTAGATGAACCTACAAATCATCTGGATGTAAAAAACCAGTTTAAATTATTTGAGATAATAAAAGAGCTAAACTTTACAGTATTAGCAGTCTTACATGATTTAAATATGGCAGCACGTTTTTGTGATTATGTATATGTTTTAAAAGAAGGAAGAATATATTCTGAAGGTGTACCTGCCAAGGTATTTAATAAAGATACCTTAAAAGAAGTTTTTGGGATGGAAGCTGATGTAAGGAAAGATGGCAGGGGTGTTTGCATAGAATATATACGCAGTGTATAGATTTCGATAGAGTGTTACTAAAGTTCAATTGGTGGCACTCGTTTTTTTATATCTAAATGGTTCTGTCAAGGGCCAAAAAGTGGACATGTGGCAGCTTGCCCGTACTTGTCCCAAAAACTACCCAAGTCCAGCTGGAAGGCCTTGACATAATTGTTTCGTCATACTATTGGTGTTATGATAGAGATAGCTAAAAAAATAATATTACTAAGGAGGACATAATGAAATTTCTACATATAGCGGATTTACATTTGGGGAAGAAGCTCCACGAGTGCTCCCTTTATGAGGATCAGAAGTATATATTGGAACAAATTTTGGACATAGTTCGTCAGGAACAGCCCCAGGGCGTACTTATTGCAGGCGATGTGTACGACAAATCCCTGCCACCGGCCGATGCGGTTCAGCTCTTTGATAAATTTTTGACCAGTATGGCGGAGCTACAGGTGCCGGCCTTCATCATCAGCGGTAATCACGATTCGGCGGAACGTCTTTCCTTTGGTAACAAGCTGATGGATGGTAGTGGCATTCATTTTGCTTCCGCCTATACCGGTGTTACCCAAAAGCAGGTGCTGGAGGATGCCTACGGTCCTGTTAATATTTACCTGTTGCCCTTTGTGAAGCCGGTGGTGGTCCGTCGTTATGCGGAAGAGGCGGTAGTGGAGGAGCTGACCAGCTATCATGAGGCAGTGGTCCACGCCTTAAGTCGCCTCCAGATTAATCTGGCAGAGCGCAATATCCTGGTAGCTCATCAATTTGTAACCGGTGCGGCCAAATGTGATTCCGAGGATATTTCCGTGGGCGGTGTGGACAATATTGGTGCGGAGGCCTTTGCTGACTTTGATTACGTGGCCTTGGGCCATATCCATAGTCCCCAGCATATTAAGGGGCATCCGGAGCTGCGCTATTCCGGTACTCCTCTAAAATATTCTTTTTCCGAGGCGGGCCAGCAGAAGTCCGTGACCATCGTCGAGTGCGGACCCAAGGGAGAGCTTAACATTTCCACCCGTGACCTGCATCCTCTCCACGATGTACGTAAGCTGAGGGGGAGCTACAGGGAGTTGACCCTGCGTGATAATTATATGGGTACTAATTTACAGGATTATTTACAGATTACCTTGACGGATGAAGAGCCTATTCCCCAGGCCATGGCTAGGCTGCAGACCATTTATCCCAATCTGCTGAAATTGGAATACGATAATACCCGTACCCGTACTGATAAGGCGCTGGTGCTGACAGAGGAGCTGAAGGAAAAAACACCCTTGCAGCTGTTTGGAGAGTTTTATCAGCAGCAGAATAATCAGGAGCTGAGCCAGGAGCAGACCGACATTGTGGCTGCCCTGATTGCCAAGCTGAAAGGAGAAGCGGAATGAAGCCCATAAAATTAGTCATGAATGCCTTCGGCCCCTATGCCGGCAATACGGTAGTAGATTTTACCAAGCTGGGTACGGAGGGCTTGTATCTGATTACTGGTGATACCGGTGCCGGTAAGACCACGATTTTTGATGCCATTACCTATGCTCTCTATGGTGCAGCCAGTGGTGAGGTGAGGGATAATGCCAGTATGTTCCGCAGCATGTATGCGGAAGCAGGTACGCCCACCTATGTGGAATTTACCTTCGCCTACCGTGATAATATCTATACGGTAAAGCGTAATCCAGAATATTTACAGGCTAAGAAGCGTGGCACCGGCTTTACCACTAGGAAGGCGGATGCGGAGCTGGTTTTTGCGGATGGCCGTCCACCCATTACCAAGAATAAGGATGTTACCAATGCCATCTGCGATTTGATTGGTCTGGACTATGAACAGTTTACCCGTATTGCTATGATTGCCCAGGGTGATTTTAAGAAAATACTCATTGCGGGGACGGATGAACGGATTAAAATCTTCCGTAAGATTTTCCACACGGAATTTTACCAACGTCTCCAGCTATCCTTGAATGATATGACCAAGGAGCAGAGCAAGGTTTATGATGAGCTGCAACGGAGCCTGCGCCAGGAGCTGAGCAATGCAGTCTACCCAAAGGATTCCGAACTAGGTGCCGAATATACCCTGCTAGAGAAGGCAGGCTTTGTGGGTCAGGTGGAAAGGGGCTTGGAAATTCTTCGGCTCTTTATTGACCAGAACGAGGAACAGCTGGCTAGTGAAAATACCCAGCTGGCTAGCCTGGAAAAGCAGCTGGAGCAGATAAATGCCAAGGTACTCCAGGCCCAGCATTATGCTAGCCTAGCTAAGAATCACCAGAAGCAGAAGGAGCTGGCCAAGAGCCTGGAACCCCAGGTGCAGGCGGCTCAGCTGGCCAAGGACGGTGCGACTCAAGCGGCTCAACAGACGGAAGCACTTAGATTGGAGCAGCAACGCTACGAGGGTGAGCAGGAGAAATTCCGCCAAATTGAAAATGAAGGCACCAAGCTGCTGACCTTGGAGAGCAGGCTATTGCACTTGGAAATGGAGAAGGCGCAGGCGGAGCAGCAGGTTGTACGGGCTAAGGAGCAGGTAGCCACCAGCGAGCAACAGCTGAAGGCGGCGCAGGAGGCTCAGCTCCAATTAGTCCAATGTGAAAAGCAGGCCTCCCAGGTGGAGCTGGAATTGAATAAATACGACGGTCTTTTACAGGCAGTGCAGAAATGTAAGGATTTAAAGCAGCAGGTGGAGGCTAAGCAGGGGGATTACCAGCTAGTACACACTACCTGTGAGCACTTGCGGGAACGCTACCAGATCCTGGAGAAGGCCTTCTTGGATGGTCAGGCAGGTCTCTTGGCCCAGCATTTGGAGGAGGGGCAGCCCTGTCCCGTCTGCGGCTCCTGTAGTCATCCCCAACCGGCGCTAGCGGCAGATGAGGTGCCGGATAAGAAGAAGCTGGATACGGAAAAGAAGAAGGTGGAGCAGGCGGAGAAGCAGTCCTCCAGTTTGAGTGCCGAGGCTGGCAGTCTTTTGCAGCGCTTGGAGGAGGAAAAGACTAACTTCTTACAGATGGGCTGTGCCCTGCTCAATTTGCCGACGGAGACGGAGGTAGCCCAGCTATACAGCATAGCTAAGGGAAAATACGCCCAATTACAGGAGCAGGCGGCTGGTCTGGCTGTGGAGGCTAAGCGCTTAGGTACTTGGGCTCATAAGGTAGCTAGCCTAGAAAAGACCTACCAAAAGCAACAGGCTTTGGCTCAGTCCCAGGAGGAGCAGGTGCAAACTTTAGCTCGCAATCTGGCTACGGCCAAGGGTCAGCAGGAGGAGCTACAGCAGCAGGTGGACCGTCTTGCTCAGGAGCTGGGTCTTGCTCAGGACAAGGCGGCAAAGCTGGTGGGCCTCGTCCAGGCTTCTCTGCAGGAACTGCAGCGTAAGGCGGAGAACTGCAAGCGGCAGCGTTTAGCCCTGGAAAAGGCTCTGCAGGAGGCGGAGCAGCAGTACCAAAGGCTCCATACCCAATATACTGCGGCTGTCGGTGGCGCTGAAGGCCTAGCTCAGGAATTGGCGGCTTTGCCCAAGGTGGAGGCCGACGGCCTGGAGGAGCAGCAGGCGGAGCTTAATAGTGCCAAGCTGGTGCTGCAGGAGCAGCAGCGTGAGCTTTTTGCCCGCCATAAGCAGAATAGTGGCATCTACAAGAAGGTTGCTAAGCAGCAGGAACAGGTTCTGGTGGAGGAGAAGCGCTTCCAGCTGCTCAAGGCCCTAAACGATACTGCTAATGGTCATTTGGCCGGCAAGCAGAGGGTTGAGCTGGAAACCTTTATCCAGATGCATTATTTTGACCAGATTATTGGCTTGGCCAATGTCCGTCTATTGGGTATGACCGGCGGTCATTATGAGCTGAAGCGGGAGAAGCAGGGCGCCAGTGTTCGTGGTAATGCTAAATCCGGACTGGAGCTTAGCGTTATCGATAATTATAATGGTACGGAGCGCAGTGTCAAAACTCTTTCTGGCGGGGAAACCTTCCTGGCTTCCCTGGCCCTGGCCTTGGGCTTGGCTGACCAGGTACAGGGGAACACCGGCGGTATTAAGCTGGATACCATGTTTGTGGATGAGGGCTTCGGCTCCCTGGATGATAATTCACTGAAGCAGGCTGTGGAAACCCTTCTGGGATTATCCGAAGACAATCGCCTGGTAGGTATTATTTCCCATGTCAGTGAGCTGCAGGAAATGATTGATAAAAAGATTAAGGTTACTAAGCAGCGTAATGGCAGCAGTATTCAGGTAATTTCTTAAAAAAAATTAGAATCTGTGGAGGATTTATGTCCTCCACAGGTTTTTTTTTTGACTCTTATATGATAAAATATTCCTTATACATAAATCTTGTACGTGTAATTTATGAGCAAAAAAGTTGGAGGTTTTATTATGAAATTATTGGAAGAAAAAATCCTGAAGGATGGTGTAATTAAAAGCGGTAATGTGCTGAAGGTGGACAGCTTTTTGAATCACCAGATTGATGTACCCTTTATCGCTGAGCTGGGCAAGGAATTTAAACGCCTTTTTGCTGACCAGAAGATTACCAAAATTTTGACCATCGAAGCATCCGGTATCGGTATTGCCTGCATTGCCGGCATGTATTTTGGCGTGCCCGTGGTGTTTGCCAAAAAGAGCAGTGGTAGCAATATGGATAAGGATGTGTACTTCACCCAGATTTATTCCTATACTCATAATAAGGTAAATGACGTAGTTGTTTCTAAACGTTTCTTGAATGTTGAAGATAAAGTATTGATTATTGATGACTTTCTGGCTAATGGTTGTGCTCTGGAGGGTTTGATTGATCTGGTACGTCAAGCAGGTGCTGCTGTTCAGGGTGTAGGCGTTGCTGTAGAAAAGGGATTCCAGGGCGGTGGTGATAAGCTGCGTGCAGCAGGTATACGTGTAGAATCCCTGGCTATTATTGATAAGATGGATGCACAAAGCGGAACCATCCAATTCAGATAGGAGCAGTGTATGGAACAAGTAAAAAATAATGATGCTATTTATCAGCTGGACGGCAAGGTGCCGGTAGCTAAGGCAGTACCTTTTGGTCTGCAACATGTTTTGGCGATGTTCGTGGCTAATATTGCTCCTATCCTGATTGTGGCCGGTGTCTGCAAGCTGCCGCCGGAGCAGAGTGCGGCGCTGATCCAGTCCGCCATGATTATTGCCGGTATTGGTACCATGATCCAGCTCTATCCCGTCTGGAAGGTTGGTAGTGGTCTGCCCATCGTTATGGGTATCAGCTTTACCTTTGTTTCTATTTTCTGTGTAGTTGGCGTCAAATACGGCTATGGTGCGGTTATGGGCGCTACCCTGGTGGGTGGCCTGTTAGAGGGCCTGCTGGGCCTGGGTGCCCGCTACTGGCGCCGTCTGGTTTCTCCCATTGTAGCTGCCACAGTTGTTACCTCCATCGGTTTTTCCTTATTGGCCATTGGTGCTAATTCCTTTGGCGGCGGCTTTGGCAATCCTAATTTTGGCGATGCCAAATACATTATTGTCGGTACGATTACTCTGGTCAGCTGTATTGTTTTCAATATTTTTGCCAAATCCTTCTATAAGCAGCTTTCCGTGCTTTTTGGCCTGATTATGGGCTATATTGCTGCTTTTTTTGCCGGTCTAGTGGATTTAAGCCGTATGGCCAATGCCGATTTAGTGGCTATTCCCCAGTTCCTGCCCTTTGAAATGGAATTTCAGCCGGGAGCGATTTTTGCCGTGTTCCTGATTTTCTTAGTTTCCGCAACGGAAACCATCGGTGATACTTCGGCAATGACGGCCATTGGTCTGAAGCGCGAGGTAACGGAAAAGGAAATTTCCGGCTCCATCGTCTGCGATGGCCTGGTCAGCAGTGCTTCTTCACTTTTCGGTTGCATGCCCATTACCTCCTTTAGTCAGAACGTAGGCTTAATTGCCATGACTAAGGTGGTGAACCGCTTTGCTATTTTCACCGGTGCGGTGATTATGGTGCTGGCCGGTCTGTTCCCCATGCTGGGTGTGCTGCTGGCTTCTCTGCCTGAGCCTGTTTTAGGTGGCTGTACGCTGATGATGTTCGGCTCCATCGTAGTCAGTGGTGTGCAGATGATTGCTAATTGTGGTTATAACCAACGTAATGTGACTATTGCGTCTTTGGCGTTAAGTATTGGTATTGGTTTTACCCAGGCACCGGGCATCTTTAAGATTTTTCCGGAGCTGATTAAGAATGTTTTTGCAGAAAACTGCGTTGCAGTAGTTTTCCTGGCAGCCCTGGTTTTAAATTTAGTTTTACCTGCTGATCCTGTAGAGCAGGAAAAGCAAGCCTAAAAAGTTGGTCACAGGTTCGGAGGAGCCTGTGACTTTTTTTATCGCCGGGGAGAAGATATGCTATAATGAAAGAGGAATGGAGGTGAATCATGGCACAAAAAATTAGTGAAATTATGGAGTCCCTGCCGGATTGGGACTTTCTCAAGCAGCTGCCCCAGGAGATAGACGGCTTCCAGCTGCTGGCGGGTACCGGGCTGAAGGGACAGATTTTGAATATTGCGGCCTATGTGAACGATGCCATGCATTGTCGCCTGGATTTGACCTATACAACGGAAACCTTTGATTATATACCGGTGAAAACCATTGGTCTGCACACCTTTCGCGATGAAAGATATTTTTGTCGTGACCGGGACCGGTTTGCCAAGCAGATGCTGGAGCATTTGCCGGATTTAATTGCCATTGTGGACCGCAACCACCATCACGAGATGGGGTGGGAGGCTAAGAACGCAGGTTTTCCTACCTGGGAGGGCTGGAAGAAGCTGCCGAAGCGGATTGGCAATTACGAGCTCTTTATTACCCCTGATAATCTGGTGGAGTATATTAACGGCTCCATGCTGTTCTTAGATTATACGGACTTTGCTACTGGTGATCAGATTGTCTTTATGTATAATAGCTTTAGGGACGAAATCTTTGCTGAATTTAAGTGCAAATATTTCCCTTTGACCACTGATGAGTTTAACGCTAAGAATTTAGATGAATTAGATATATTGCTGGAAGAAAAATTGGAAAAAAATTTATTAAAATTATCTCAAGAAAGTTATTGACAAAAGCATCATAAATCTGTATAATACTTCTTGTAGTTGCGAACGGCCTGGTGGTTCAGTTGGTTAGAATGCCGCCCTGTCACGGCGGAGGTCACGGGTTCGAGTCCCGTCCAGGTCGCCACTTGCCTCGGTAGCTCAGTTGGTAGAGCAAAGGACTGAAAATCCTTGTGTCCACAGTTCGATTCTGTGCTGAGGCACCATGCGGAAATAGCTCAGCGGTAGAGCACCTCCTTGCCAAGGAGGGGGTCGCGAGTTCGAATCTCGTTTTCCGCTCCATTTTCAAGGCGACATAGCCAAGCGGTAAGGCAGAGGTCTGCAAAACCTTTATCCCCAGTTCGATTCTGGGTGTCGCCTCCAATTTTGTTTTGTCTGCCGCAGTGGCGGAACTGGCAGACGCAAGGGACTTAAAATCCCTCGGATAGTGATATCCGTACCGGTTCGATTCCGGTCTGCGGCACCAAATATATATTTGGTCGGGACAAGCAAAACAGCGCCATAAATACTCCTAATACGTAAGTATTAGGAGTTTTCTTTTTGTAGGCTACTGTAAGCACCTGCCCTAGGAGAGGTGCTTTTTTATAAGAAAAAAGACCGAGCAGCTAAACGTCATATCTGGAGCTTCAAATCCAAAAAGAAATTTAGCTACAAGGTATTTTTCTAAAGATATCGTATAGAATAATGTTAGAGAAATTAAGTTAAACGATTTGCAGCCCGGGTGTGTGGATTTTGTTTATGTAAAAAATAAAAGAGAAATAGAGAAATTTCTGTACTTTCATTCTAACATTTAAAATCACCGTATTTTGTCAAATTAGATATAGATCAGTATAAAATGTATTGACATATTTAGGTAATATGATAAAATGTGAACAGTGGAGGACTTAGGATGCGGTAGCTTATTGTTTGGTACTATATTTCGGGTTCTTCTATAAATTTATCAATAATTTTAGTTACGATTCAAAGGAGAACACTCTAGATGGTGGGTTATTGTTATTCACTATTCTGGAGTGTTTTCTTTTATTTGTAGAACCTTAAAAAGTCATATATTCTTATTAATCTACGAAGATTAGTTTTGGTTGCTTCGGTAAGCTTACCATTCTTGTTTTGATTATGCTTTTCTAACACGTCTGGATATTTTGTTAGGAAATCTGTTAAGAAATCTCCCAATTCTTTAATGTCAATTTCTTTCTCGGTTAAATAGGATAGATATTCTAGAGCATGTAAGTCTAACTCGTTATTTTCTGTGTACTGCTTTAATATTCCAGAAACACTTCTATCAGTAAAATTTTTACGGTAGCGATTCTTTTTTATACTACTACTAATTAAGCCTTCGAAGCAGCACTCACTATACTTTATTTTATCTCTTATTTCTGTATGAGGTTTAGTGGCGTTATGTAAAAATTTAAAAATTGGTAATCTGGGGTTTTGAGATAGTAAACTGGGAATTGAGTATTCTAATATGTCATCGCAGGCATAGGGAATTTCGTTATCAAATAAAATGTATTTGTAACATTGTTTGGAATTTATTCCTACTAATCCATTTTTTACTAGGTGTGCTTCTTGTCCTATTGAAAAACAAATTTTATCGTCAGAAACTGTAGGATCATAGGTATTGACAAATACATGCTTAGTAGGCTTATTAGTAATTGTGTAGTTGCATAATTCCTCTTTTAAAATTCTTAACAATCGTATAGGAATGCCTGCACGTTTATTTTGCAAAGGTTCAAAAACCAGCTTAAAATTATTGGTTTCCAATTGAGTCATGGTAATACTTTTGTTATTATCAAAATACATTGTTGAAGGTGTTACACGAATTTCATCGTTCAACATAGTATTTCGTTTAACAAAAATAAATCTATTGGACAATTTTTCCATATTTTTTTTCGATAGACAAGTAACCATAGCTTGTAAAATTGTACGAATGTTGGAGTCGCTAATGGAATAACCAATAAAAATTATGGGATATTCCATAAAAATAGTTATTAGCTTTGCAGCTAAATATGCGCAGTTGCGATTAAAATAGTCATAATCTTCACCTGTTATTACAATAGAAGAAGGTTTATTTACCGAACCATGAATTTTAAATATTTCCGCAACCTCTTGTAAGGGTGAAAAAATTAGTTTCTCTTGACCAGTATATACTTTATAGCTGGGTGCAATTCTTTCCAAGAAGGTATCATAATTAGTTGTAATAAAGCCAGAGATATTGTTGTCTATAAGCTTTTTTTATAGGCCAATTTCTTCACTATATTTTTCTTGAAGAAGGCTCTGTTGTTTAATATATTCAGATACCTCTGCTTTGAAGGGAGAAACACCTTCCCTAACAGACCTTGCTACATCAGGAGCCGTACTCCTAATTGAGGGAGTATTGAACCATTTTTCATTAAAGTCTTTTTCCAAAAGGGTCCCAACTGCTTCAAACTTTTGACCACATTTATCTAAATAATATTGATATGCAAATTCATCATCGGAAATAATTTTAATAAAATGTTTTAGTAAATCGCCCCAACTCGGTAGGTTATAATATCTTTTGGTTAATCCAGAACCTACAAAAAGATAAGGAATAGTAGGAAAATCGTTAACAATATCATTCCAGTTTTTATACATCGATACGGTTTACGAGTAAGTCGATGGACAGTAAATTAAGGATAATTGACATATATTTCACAAATAGGATTTACAGCCCCTGGGTTACACCAAGTGAATGCAGATAATGCTATAATAGTTATAGTATGTTAAATCGAGTAATGGAAGGATGATGGCGATGTTTGATTTTGGCGGAGCGAATGCCCAGCAGCAGGAGGCCATCCGGACTACGGAGGGGCCATTGCTGATTATTGCCGGACCAGGTACGGGTAAAACCTACACTCTGGTTCAGCGGGCCCTGTATCTGATTCAGGAGCAGGGGGTTAAGCCGGAGGAGATTTTTATGGCCACCTTTACGGAGAAGGCGGCCCAGGAGCTGATTACCAGGATGACCAATGAGCTGGCAGCCCGTAATTTAAAAATCAACATTAATGAAATGTATGTCGGCACCTTCCATTCCCTTTGTTTGCGTCTGCTGGAGGAATACCAGCCCCTGACCTCCCTGCAAAAGAATTTTCGCGTTCTGGAGCAGTTTGACCAGTATTATCTGGTTTACCAGAATATGGAGCTGTTTAAGGATATTGATAATCTGGACCAATTCTTTGCTACGAAAAATGCCTACACCAGGGCCCGTTATATTGCTAATATTGCCACCCGCTTAGGGGAGGAGCTGGTGGATGTGGATGGACTGCTCAGCTCACCGGAGCCTGCCATTGCGGTAATTGGGGCCATTATGTCCCGCTATCGGAGGATGCTGGTGGAAAATAATCTGCTGGACTTTGCTTCCATCCAGGTTAATGCCTATCAGCTGCTGCAGGAGCATCCCCAGGTATTGCGAGAGCTGCAGCGAAAGCTGAAATATATTATGGTGGACGAATATCAGGATACCAATTATGTCCAGGAGCAGATTGCCCTGCTGCTGGCAGGGAGCAGGCAGAATCTTTGCGTGGTAGGAGATGATGACCAGGGCCTCTACCGTTTCCGTGGGGCTACCGTCCGTAATATTCTGGAATTCCCTAATAAATTTGCCCGGTGCAGGCTGGTCAAGCTGGTGGTTAATTACCGCTCTGAGCCGGGCATTATAGATTTTTATAATCAGTGGATGGATCAGCAGGCTCAGCTGCATTTTTGCTGGGGTAACTGCCGCCATAGTAAAACCATCCTACCCTCACGGCCAGCAGGTGGCAATCAGGCTTCCGTGCTGAAGCTGAGTGCTCTGGAGGATGAGGAGCAGTGGCAGGAGCAGGTGCTGCATTTTTTACAGCAGCTGAAGCGTTTAGGGAAGCTGACGGACTATAATCAGGTGGCCTTTCTATTCCGAAGCGTGAAGCGGCGGGAGGTTACTAATCTGGCTGCCTATCTAGAGCGGCATGGTATCCAGGTTTATTCACCCCGTTCGGATATGTTTTTCCAAAGACCGGAAATTAAATTGGCCCTGGGCTGCCTGCTGGCGCTCTTTCCCCAGTATGTTAACGGGTTGTTTAAGAATGCCTTTGAGTTTTTACCCGAGGCACACTATGCCTATTTCCAAAGTTGCTTTCTGCAGGCCCGCCAGATAGCGGAGCAGCCGGGGCATGAGGACCTGCAGGCCTGGATTCGTCAGCTGCGGGAGGAGCATAGAGCTTTGCAGGGCACGACGGATTATGCCTATGCCGGACTTTTTTACAAGCTGCTGCAGTTCAGTCCCTTTCGAGAGCTTTTGGACAGGGATTTGCTGGGGCAGGTTATGGATGCGCGACCCCTGCATAATTTAGCTATTTTATCCCGGGTTTTAGGGCAGTACGAATATTTACACCAGGTGGAGGTGCTTTCCGGCAGTAAGCTGGAGAAAACTACGGAAAGACTGTTCAACACCTACCTGCGCCTGCTTTTGGATGGTGGACTGAATGAATTTGAGGATTTTTCCTCCTATGCTCCTAGCGGCTGTGTTTCCTTTTTAACCATTCATCAGGCTAAGGGAATGGAATTTCCCATCGTCCTTGTGGGCTCGCTGAGAGATAATGCCGCCTATAATCCCAAGGGCCAGGATGAGCTGTATGTAGAAAAAATTCTGGAGCGTTACGCCCAGCGCCCACCCTATGAGCCGCCGGAAAAGCTGAAGTATTTTGATTTTTGGCGCCTGTATTATACGGCCTTTTCCAGGGCCCAGGATCTGCTGGTGCTGACCTGTGTGGAAAGTGGCGGCTGGCGGCAGGTGCCTTCCCGTAGCTTTCAGCAGCTTTATCATCCATTGCCCAGCTGGCAGGACAGGGTTTACCAACCACAGCTGCTGCAGCTGCACCAGGTTAAGCAGCTGCAGCTAAAGCCTATTTTCTCCTTTACCTCCCACCTGATGGTTTACAAAACCTGTCCTCGTCAGTATAAATTTTATAAGGAGCTGGGCTTTGTGCCCGTCCGCTCCAATGCCATTCTCTTCGGTACGCTGATTCACGAAACCCTGGAGGATATCCATAAGGCAGCCCTGCGGGGAAGGGAGTATTTGATTAAGGAGGAGCAGATTGCCGAATGGCTGGAGGAGAATTATCAATCCCTGGCCCAGAAGGAGCATAAATATCTGGCGCCACCCCAAAGAGAAGCGGCTCTGCGCCAGGTAATGGCCTATGTAGCCGGTCAGCAGGGAAATTGGCAGCAGGTGAAGGCGGCTGAGCTGGAGGTAAGTCAGGTAAAGGCTGACTACATTTTGGAGGGCACGGTGGATTTGGTGCGCCAGGAGGGAGGGGGCTTGATTCTGGTAGACTTTAAGTCGGAGCAGAAGCCCCGCAGTGAGGAGCTACGCCAACGCCTAGAGCGCTATAAGCAGCAGCTGTATTTTTATGCTCAGCTGGTGGAGGAAAAAACAGGTCTGCCCGTGGAGAAGCTACAGCTGTATTACACCGGTGAAAAGCAGGAGGCGCCCCAGCTGGATTTCCCCTACGATAGACAGGCGGTTCAGCAGGTTATGGAGGACTTTGAGGACACGGCCCATGCCATTATGAAGAAGCAGTTTACAGGTAGGGCCGAGGATGGACGCATCTGCAGTAACTGCGATTTCCGTTACTACTGCTACCAGAAGCAGGAGGCAGAAAAGGGTTAATAGCCTCGGAACATAGGAAGGACCACCCTAAGTAAGTGCGCTATTAAAAAGTTAAAGCTTTACTATGCAACAGATTTTTATCTGTTACGTATTTTTTTGCTGCTAAAATGCTTAGCTTGCATTAAACAGAACTTAACCGTTCTAATCTTTGCTTTTTCGCTGTAATACTTTAGATATTTTTTATTGCGGTCTTTAATTTTTGGCCACGGTAATAAAATGCTCCATACTATATTTCCTTTTTCAATGAGCTAGAGAAATTATTCATTATAGGGTTATTGTGATGAGTGGTTTTACGAGACCTGCTCTGGAATAGTTTTCTTTATTGAGCATCTCTTCACCTGATAGGTCTAATCTTGGGCTGAGTGGAAGTTTTTTTGTAAGGATAATTTGCAGTTCTTGCTGTGGCTTTCTCTAAGGCGTCCATAATATTTTTAGTTGACAGACTCTTGTTTATTCTATAGCTTATGATTTCACCATTATACATATCCATAAAATGATTCAGATAAATATTCTAATATTAGTTTTTCCTAAATTTGGAATCATATTTTGCCATGAAAAAACTACTTTCCTAAGATTAGATTTTTAGATTTAAGTTTAGTATGATGTGCAGCCTGTTTATATAGTTTTTTTCTACGAAAATTATGAATTAAAGGAGAGAAAGCAAATATAAGAATATTAAAATACTATGTTACATAAAAATGCTATTAGAAATTAATTAATAGTGTAAGAATAAAATTAATTAGAACGTTTTATACAATTGCTACAAATAAAGAAAATTAAATTTTGAAAATAAAAACTGCAAAAAAGATTAAATGTAGTAATGAACAATATACATAATAAAAACTATATTCAAATAAATTGTAATATTGACAAATTTGCAAAACAATAGTAATATTTTTGGTGAAATTAAATATAAGACGATATTAGGTGTGTAAACTTAATAGAGAAACAGGTGCAAATCCTGTACTGTCCCGCAGCTGTAAGGTGGAGGGCGTCTTATTAGGCCACTAGGAAACTGGGAAGGCAAGACGAACGAAGAAACCAAGTCAGAAGAACTGCCTATTATCTATTTAGTCATGTATTCTTGCGGTAGACAAGATGCTGTAATGAAGAGCGTCCATCTATGCATTTATAGATGGATATTTTTTTGTAAAATTTTCAAAAAAAGATTTATGAAAAGAATAATTTATACTATGGTGAAGATTTTGACATCAGTAAGCACTAGCTTCTGCTTAGCTAAAGAGCGACTGGGATACCAATAAGGTATGGGTTCATAAAGGAATGTTTTGTGTAAATAATTCCATTTTTCAGGTGTAGTTATTTAACAGTAACAGAAGTGGGACAGTTTATTTGAGGGTAAGACCATTAATTGTAGGCTTTCCTTTAGTACGATTGATTTTGTGTGGTTAATGGTTATCCATGTAGTTCATATGCTAATGACTATGGATCGTAAGAAGTTAGTGCTTATTTCGGTACTTATAGTTGCTATTTTTGTTCTTTGGCCGATAGTTTATGCAGGATTGTTATTCCTAATTGTGAATTGTCTGTAGGTATACTAATTTCAATTTTATGTGCGTCTTGCTTTGTTTATCTGATGCTTAGAAGAATCTATTGCTTTGAAGGAGAATAAAGATGGAGTTTTTAGCAGAGGCTGTAAAATTTTTGCCGGGAAAAAGGAATTTCTCAAAGTAATTGATTTTGCTCTGAGGGATAAAGAATTTGTGAGGATTATTGGCCCGAATGGCGGTGGTAAATCTACCTTTTAAAAATGTGTTTATCATGTGCAGCATCCTACAGCTGGAGAAATTTATTTAAATGGATAGAAGCTGGATGAACGCTTCTATAGAGAATCTGCTTTGCAAATGGCAGTAGTGGCTCAGCATAATTTTTACAGCTTTGATTTTGATGTAATGAATATTGTTTTAATGGGACGTTCTTCTCATAAGAAAATTTTAGAAAGAGATAACTTAGAGGATTACCAGATTGCCAGTCAGGCCTTAAAAATTGTGGGTATGGAGAATTATGAAAAACGTAGCTTTGCCACTCTTTCTGGTGGTGAGCAGCGGCGCGTTATTTTAGCTAGAGCACTTACTCAGCAGATAGAATGCTTGATTTTAGACGCCCCTACTAATCATATGGATGTTAAATATCAATTACAGATTATTGATATTGTGAAAGGACTTAACACTACTGTTGTCGTTGCGATTCGTGATTTAAATATTGTAGCTATGTATTGTGGTTGTATAGTAGCTGTTAAGTCCGGTCAGGTTGTAGCTGTAGGTACGCCACGGAAGCTACTTTATGATGTGTACGATGTCAGTAGCAGAGTTTGTTTTGACAATGATATCCAGCAGCTGAGTATCATTTATTTGCCGCAGTATAATCATGGGTGAGAATCTGTACCATTTACAAGAATAAGGAATTGATTAGTTATGTAGAAAATATGCTTCTCCTCTGTCTATGTTTCAATGACATATGTATGGGGGGAGGTATGTTTTTAATAATAAAAGGCATAGTTTGCAGATTACCAGAAAAAATTGCAACTAGTAGTCTTTGGAAGCTGTAATGATTGTAAAGGGTTAGGATATGCTTCAGTTGGTCTGGAGAAAAAATTCAGCGAATAGTTTCTTGCGGGATTGATGCTTTCCATATTGGAGTTTGTACCCAAATCAATGTAGATGGTGTAGTGAAGGCATATTCAATAATTACGGAAATAGGTAAGTGTTTTGAAGATAAGAAAATAAGAGTTTTTTGTGGAACTCATTAAAAAGGACTTTTATATTTTTGATACATTTTACAAGATTTAAATTTTATTGAATTATATTATGATATGGAGCTTATAAAAGTGCTTAATGATAGATGTATGTTTGTTGTTACTATAGTTGTTTTGGTTTGTTTGCTCTTGGTAGCTATGCTTTGGGCGTCATTATTAGGTAGTGTGGACATTTCTATTCAGGATATTCTTTTTGTTATAGAAGATAAATTATTACATGGAAGTAAATATATAGACACTCATTTTGAGCCTATTTATGAAATTGTGTGGTATCTGCGTTTGCCTCGTGTTATTCTTTCAGCTTTAATTGGTGGTGGATTAGCTATTTGTGGCGTAGTTATGCAAGCTATTGTAAAAAATCCCTTAGCAGACCCTTATATTTTAGGTGTATCCTCTGGCGCTTCTTTAGGTGCTACAGCAGCTATTATGCTTGGTATTGGTAGTTCTTTAGGTGAAAATTATATAGGTGTATGTGCCTTTATTGGAGCCCTTTTTATTTCTTTAGCGGTAGTATTTATGTCTAATATAGGCAGTAGAAGTAATTCTATGAAGCTTTTACTGGCAGGTATGGCTCTAAGTGCTGTTTGTAGTGCCTTATCTAGTTTTATTGTTTATTTAGCCAACAATCAGGAAGGTATGCAGACTATAACCTTTTGGCTTATGGGAAGTACTGCTGGAGCTAATTGGAATAATTTAGCTTATACCCTGCCTATAATAGTAATTAGTATATTAATATTTATTAGTCAGTCTAGAATTTTAAATTTAATGCTTTTAGGTGATGATGTAGCAGTAACTTTGGGTAGGGATTTACATGTTTATCGCCAGGTATATTTATTACTTAGCTCATTGGTTGTAGGCTTTGCTGTTTATGCTGCGGGAATGATAGGTTTTGTAGGGCTGATCATACCTCATGTTGTAAGAATATTTAGTGGGACTGATCATTATAGGCTATTACCATATTCTGCTTTAGTTGGTGCTATATTTTTAGTAGTTGCTGATTGTTGCTGTAGAATTATTATTCCTCGTACAGAGATTCCTATAGGAATTTTAATTTCTTTGATTGGTGCTCCAACTTTTATTTATTTAATGGTGAAAAAAAGCTATGGTTTTGGTGGAAAAAATTAAAGAAAATATAGTGTTAGAGGTTGTAAATTTGCTGAAAATAAAATTTAAGCTGCTTGCATTATGTAGCTTGATACTAGTGTTGAGTGGCTGCTTTCCTGAGGAAAGAGTAATTTCTAGTATTGATACAAAAAAAATATACACTGAGGTTAGTAACTATAATTTTATGGGAGAAGAAGCAGTATTGCGTTTTACAGATATTCCTAAGAGAGTTTTAGTAACTAGGCCGGAAATATTAGATGTTCTAGCCGCTTTAGATGTTGGTGATAGAGTTGTTATGGCTAGCTTTCCAAGAAATATGGTTGGGCAAATGCCAGATTATAAAAAGCTCTTTCCTAAAACGGAGTTAACAATTAATGATTTGGATAAAGAAACTGCAGTTATGCAACGACCAGATTTTATTATTGGCTGGCGCAGGTCGTTCAGAAAAGGTGGTCTAGGTAGTACAGAATATTGGAGAGATAAAGGAGTTCCCGTTTATATTGAAGAAAATTCTGGTCCCATACCAGCCATGGATCCGTTTCCTCCTGGAACAGTCAAAAGTGAAATAGATTTTATTTATAATATGGGTAAAATATTTGGAAAAGAAAAAGAGGCTGCTGTAGAAATAGAAAAAATAAAGAATGCTCTGTATCAGGCTAAGGAAATGGCTAGTTACAAAGAACCTAAAAGGGTATTAAGCATTGCTTTTATGAAGGATTATATAGAGGTTTTTGGAGATAAGCTGCTTTTGGGCAATATTATCAATATCTTAGGAAGTAAAAATATTAATTATCCATATCCTTTTATAAATGGAGAACAGTTCTTAAAAACTGACCCCGATGTTATTTTTGTAATATATACTGGTGGAACAAGAGAGGCGGAAATGGCAACGAAACGCCTATTAAAGGAACCATATGCCAAAATGCGTGCGGTTAAGAATAATAAAATCCATTTGATTAATTATAAATATATTTGTGCTGCTAATGTGCGGACTCCTGTTACTATAAAGACAGTTTATCACGGTCTTTATGAATAGAAAAAAAGAGGTGCTGAGTGATGCTATTCAAGAAAAGATTTCTCTTAAAAGCAGTATTAGGAACAATACTAGCAGGTGCATTTACCACGTCAAACGTTTTAGCTAATTCTGTAGAAGCAAGTGACAAGCTTGATGCTTATGATTTTGAAGGTTTTATTATCGAAGGTACAGCTTATTACGGTGGCATGATGGGTAATACTGGCTACATGGGAAACATGTTGAATAATAAGAATATAATGGATATTCCTATGGAAACGACTTCTATTGGTCAGGAAGGCATTAAAACCTTTGCTATGCCTGGTAACGAGCTTTATGATGCATTGACGATTAGTCCTGCGATTAGACAAAGTACAAGCTCAGTAGGTTTGCGTGGTACTTATACTACCGCAGATTCTATGTCTATTAATGGTGTTAGTGGTATGGTTGGCGATACTGATATGGCCACAAATTTCTTGGAAAGAGTGGATATTCTTTCTGGTCCGAATATGGTTTTTTCTGGTTCTACTAGTAATACAGGAACTAAATCTGGTGGTTCCATTATTTTGCAAAGTAAAAAAGCAAAGCTGACACCTCAAAATGATTTGGATATAAAATATACGTCTAAGGGCCGTTTTACCGAAGCTATTGACGTAGGTAGACGCTTTGGTGATAATAACGAATGGGGTATTAGGATTAATGCTATGCATCGCGATGGCGAGGGTGCCATTAATGATGCAGAAAATAATGTAAAGAATGTTTATATAAATCTAGACTATGTTGCTTCTAAGACTAATACAAATCTTTTACTAGGTTACGAAGACCGTCATAAATTTGGTGGCTCTTCTTATTGGAGGCCTCAAGGAAGTAATTCTAGCACTGCTTTTGTACCAAAAGCTCCTGATGGCTCATATAATCAACTGCCTCACTGGGCGCAGAAACATACAAAGAATACTATAGTGGTTGTTAATCATAATCAAAAATTAAACGATAATTTTAGTGCTTTCTTTAATGCAGGTTATCGTAAAACTGAGGTTCCTTTAGAATTGGGTGGTAGCACTAACAACCCGTTGATATTCAATCAAAATGGCAGCTTTAGTGGTGATTTTAAATATACTAATATAAGGACTAAAGCTACAAAAACTGAAAAGTATTATGTTGGTGCAGGTGTAAGGTTAAATAATGAGTTCAAGAATATAAAAAATGAACTTGTAGTAGGTGTTGATAGATCGCATCATAAGGATTGGTCTGGTAAAGAGACTAAGCTTATAAATGAATTAATAGGTAATATCTATCAAAATAATTACTGGGATGTTCCTAGCTATACAGTTGATAGGAACATGGTTTTGAAAAACAAACGTTACGTTAACAGCATTTCTGCTGTAGACACAATGCGTTTGTTGGATGATAAATTAATAATTATGGCAGGTGTACACTACCACGAATACCAGCCCTATGGCGTATCTAATGGTAACGCTAAAAAAACTGACTCTTTCTCTCAAATCTGTCCTGCTTTTGGTGTATCCTATAAAATTAATCCTAATTTTATGGTTTATGCTAATCATGCAGAGGATTTCCAAACTGGTAAAGTAGTTCCTTCTGGTAAAGATTATATTAATGAAGGGGAATTATTGGATCCGGACATTACTAAATCTAACGAAATTGGCTTCAAATATATGGATAAAAAATTTTTACATACTCTGTCTTTCTTCTATATGGATGATCCATCTTATGCAGAAAATGAAGCTACTAAATATTATGGTAAAGAAGGTAATGATATTTATAAAGGTGGCGTTTATTCTGTCGCTGGTAGCATAGATGATAACTGGGATATCTTTGGTGGTATAGGCTATGCAAGGAGAATTTGGGATAAAAATACTGATCCTATAAAACAAGGTCGTGATACTGATGGCATTCCTAAATGGAATGGTTCCTTAGGTGCGATTTATCACGCGGACGATAATCTAGACATACTTGGCCGGTTAACCTACATTGGTAAAGCAGATATCTACTATGGTAAATTAACAGTTCCCTCTAGCACTAGAGTAGACCTCGGTCTTAATTATAAGACTAATTGGAAAGATACTCCTGTCACATTGACTGCAATGTGCTATAATATCTTCGATAATAACTATTGGCTTACTGCTAATCAAGGTAATCATTTAAAGGCTTCCGACCCTAGAACATTTATGCTTAGCGCACATTTTGAAATTTGATTGGTAAAAATTGAAAATAATTTCTTAAATGGTTCGGTTTAAATTTTGTAGTTGAGTTGTTCAAGAAATGTGGTAAGGGCAGAGCTAGAATGTATTATTATTCTAGTTCTGCCATATTTTTATAAGTAGTATGTATTGTTGATATTTAGGCAATACAGTATTCGGCTTATTAGGATAAGGTACAATAAGTTGCAAAGTTGCACAAAGAAAAATAGAAATGGTTTGCAGATTTCTGGTAGGATGAAGGCACCGCACACCATTATGAAAAAGCAATTTACAGATAGGACCAAGAATCTAGTAACTGCAAATTTCATTATTACTGTTACCAAAAGTAGGAGGCAGAAAAGTATTAACAGCTTCAAGGTGTAGGAAGGACTACCTTAAGCATAGGTGGGTCTTTTACTTATAAAGATTTTACTAAGATTTAATTTGGATTATATTATGCTAGTATAATATAATCTGATAAGGAGGCTATCCATATATTTCTGGTGGAGCTGGCGAGTCTAGTTACGCGCTACGGCTCCTGGCTTTAGAAGCAGTTGGGGCAGCAGGAGGGTTGAAAAATACAAAAAGGACTACGGCCCATCGGGCTGTAGTCCTTTGTTTTTTAGCTTATGAGATAAAAGTGGCGAAGCGCTTAGGGCTAATGCTCTTAGCTGCGCTTCCAGTTAGCGCCGCCGACCACGTCGGTAATTTCAATGCCCTGTGCCTTCAGCTCGTCACGGATGCGGTCAGCTTCGGCAAAGTTTTTCGCCTTTTTCGCTTCGTAGCGGGCCATAACTAAGGCATCAATAGCAGGGTCGCCCTCGCCATGGATGGTGTAGCCGCCAGCTGCTGCCGGTTTAGCCGCCAGCTTGGCATTCTCAGCACGCTTAGCCTCGGCCTTCTTCAGCAGATCCAGAGAAAGCACGGAATCATAGGCGCCTAAAATAGCCAATTTGGTAGCATCATTGGTTTTAGCCTTTAAAGCATCGTAGAGCAGGGTAATACCCATGGAGGTATTCAGGTCGTTGCCGACAACCTCGATGAATTTGACCTTGTATTCTGCTAAAACAGCCTCGTCCACTGCTTCCTCAGTTACCTTCAGCTTAGCAATGCGGTTAATGAGCTTGTTGAAGGCGGTGGTAGCATTGTCCAGATTTTCCCAGGAGAAAACTAAGCCCTTGCGGTAGTGGGATTGGAGGCAGAAGAAACGGTAAACCAGGGGATCATAGCCCTTTTCCTCCAACAGGGAAACGGTTAAGAATTCACCCTTGGATTTGGACATCTTACCGGTGCTGGTGTTCAGATGGTGAACATGGAACCAGTGAGTGCACCAGGGATGGCCTAAGAAGGCTTCGGATTGGGCAATTTCATTGGTATGGTGGGGGAAGGCATTATCAATACCACCGCAGTGGATATCCAGGTATTCGCCATTATATTTCATGGAAATACCGGAGCATTCAATATGCCAGCCAGGGTAGCCCACGCCCCAGGGAGAATCCCATTTCAGTGCCTGGTCCTCAAATTTAGATTTGGTGAACCAGAGCACGAAGTCATTTTTATTCTTCTTATTGATATCTTCTTCGACACCTTCACGGACGCCTACGGCCAAGTCCTCTTCGTCATGGTTGTTGAAGATATAGTATTCGTTTAATTTGGATGTGTCAAAATAAACATTGCCACCAGCTCTGTAGGCAAAGCCCTTTTCTAATAAGTTGCTGATAATTTTAATATAGTCGTCAATCAGACCGGTAGCCGGTTTGACGGTTTTAGGAATTTTAATCTGCAGCTTTTTGCAGTCGGCAAAGAAGGCGTCGGTATAATATTTGGCAATATCCATAACGCTCTTATGCTCACGCTTAGCACCCTTCAGCATTTTATCTTCACCGGTATCCGCATCGGAGGACAAATGGCCTACGTCGGTAATGTTCATAACGCGGTTAACGCTATAGCCACTGAACAGGAAGAATTTTTCCAGGATATCTTCCATAATATAGGAGCGCAGATTGCCGATATGGGCAAAATGGTAAACTGTGGGGCCACAGGTGTACATCTCCACATGGTTGGGTGTATGGGTAACAAATTCTTCTTTTTTTCTGCTGGCAGAATTATACAGATACATAATTAAGCTCCTTCACTATTTTATTGGGTATGGAAAAACAAAACGCCCCTCATACCCACGGGGTATAAGAGGCGACAAAATCGCGGTTCCACTCTCATTTCTAACTCGAAGACCTGCTAACGGGGTCTAACCGGACAGCATTACCTGCCACGCTCCTGGACGCACTTCACATCGGCCGACATATCCTCCCTTACACCCGGTGGAGAGGATTCTCTGCATATCAGCTGGGATGTTACTTTTCCCATTCCTCGCGCTAATAACTCTTTTAAACATAGCATGCTTAGAATTTTTTGTCAAGCCATCCCTGGAAAGAGAAAAATTTTCACCTTAAGGAGTACGAGACAGACTATAGCTTGCGAGATACCCTATTTATTTTGTATAATATAATAATAAATAGTATTTTCTTAAAGTTCGATAGCTTGTTGGAGGTAAAAAAATTTATGGGAGCAAAAACATATTTTGTTATTAATTATGGTTGTCAGATGAATGAAAGCGACACGGAGCATTATGCAGGCCAGCTGGAGGAGCTGGGCTATCGTCCTGCAGGTGATTTCCATGACGCAGATCTGATAATCGTCAATACCTGTTGTGTCCGTGAAAGTGCGGAAAAGAAGATTGCCGGTAAGATTGGCGAGCTGAAGGCTCTGAAAACTAAAAATCCGGAGCTGATTATCTGCGTGGCCGGCTGCATGGCCCAAAAGGATGGTGCCAAGCTGATCAAGAAGCATCCCCAGGTGGATATTGTCTTAGGCACGGCCTATGTTAATGATTTTAAGGATATCCTGCTGGACTTTTTAGTGCAGCGCCGCCGGAAGGGACGTGTCTACGATGATCTGACCATCCATCAAAGTGAATTTGAAGGCAAGATGGTACGTCAAAGTAATTTTGAGGCCTGGATTCCCATTATGTACGGCTGCAATAATTACTGCACCTATTGCATCGTGCCTTATGTGCGTGGCCGTGAACGCAGCCGTAGTGTGGAAAATATCGTGGCAGAAATTGAGCAGGCAGTTCAGGAGGGCTATAAGGAATTTACCCTGCTGGGGCAGAACGTTAATTCCTACGGTAAGGAATTCGGCATCGAAAATGCCTTTGCCAAGCTCATCCGTCGTGTTAACGATATTCCCGGCGTGGAGCGTGTCCGTTATATGACCAGCCATCCCAAGGATATGAGCGAGGAGCTGATTAAGGCGGTGGCTGAATGTGAGCATGTCTGCGAAAACTTCCATGTGCCCTTCCAATCCGGTAGTGACACTATTTTGAAGCAAATGAACCGTGGCTATAATCTGGAGCGCTATCACCATCTGATTGATACCATCCGTAAGTATGTGCCCCATGCCGCTATTACTACGGATATCATCGTCGGCTTCCCCGGTGAGACGGAGGAGGATTTCCAGGCTACGCTGAAGCTGGTCCAGGAGGTAGAATTTGATGCTGCCTTTACCTTTATTTATTCCAAACGCAGTGGTACGCCTGCGGCGAAGATGGAAAACCAGGTGCCCCTGGCTGTCAAGCATGAGCGTCTGAATGAGCTGATGGAGGTCCAGAACCTTAACAGCCTGAAATGTAATGAAAAATTGGTAGGCCAGGTCGTAGAGGTGCTGGCCGAGGGTCCCAGCAAGAATCCTGAGGTCTGGAGTGGACGTAGCCGTACCAATAAGCTGGTTCTTTGGCCCCTGGAGGGTAAAACCTACCAGCTGGGTGAAAAGGTTTATGTAAAGGTTGATACAGCACAAACCTGGTTAGTGAAAGGTAAGGCGGTAGACCATGAATAATTACACGCCCATGGTACAGCAGTACCTGGAGGTTAAGAATCAGCATCAGGACGAGTTGTTATTCTTCCGCCTGGGTGACTTTTATGAGATGTTTTTTGAGGATGCGCTGACCGCGTCCCGAGAATTGAATATTACTCTGACCAAGAGGGCAGGGGGCAAGGACCCCATTCCCATGTGCGGCGTACCCTATCATGCCGTGGAGGGCTATATTGCCAAGCTGATAAAAAAGGGCTACCGTATTGCCATCTGTGAGCAGATAGAGGACCCTAAGCTGGCCAAGGGTATTGTAGAGCGTAAGGTAACAAAAATTATTACCCCCGGCACGGCCTTAAATGAGCAGCTGCTGGAGGAAAAGCATAATCGTTATCTGGTCCTCCTTCATGAAGAGCACCAGCAGCTCTGTCTGGTGGCCGCCGATGTTTCCACCGGTGAATGTCAGTGGATGGTGGTCGAGGGTGCTGAGCTGATGCTGCCCCTGACGGAGCAGCTCTTCCGTATCCAGCCGGCGGAGCTGGTATTTACCCCCGGGGTGACCAAGGAAAAACAGCTTTGCAGCTGGCTTCAGGAAAGACTGCCGGAATGTACGGTAAGCCATCATCAGCCTGCCGGTAACACGGAGTATTTCCAGCAGCATTTCCCCCAGGAGGAGGTGCTGCCCCTGGTTCAGCAGGCCGTGGAGGGACTGCTGGATTATCTTCATGCCACCATTATGGCCGATTTGAGCCATATCAACAGCCTCAACGAAATTTTGATGCAGAATTTTATGAGCCTGGATGTAACCGCCGTCCGCAATCTAGAATTAGTAAGGAATATGCACGACGGCTCCAAGCGGGGGACGCTGCTGGGAGTACTGGATTTTACCAATACCTCCATGGGTGCCCGCAAGCTGCGTAAGTGGATTGAATGTCCGCTGCTGGATATCCAGCGGATTTACGAGCGTCAGGACGGTATTGAGGAGCTGCTGCAGCAGACGGAGCTGCGGGATGCTCTGATCGAGGGCCTGAAAACCGTTTACGACTTGGAAAGAATTATTTCCCGTCTGGAGGTGGGCTCTGCCAATGCCAGGGATATGGTTTCCCTGCGCACCTCCCTGGCCACTCTGCCCCAGCTGAAGCAGCTGCTCAGCTGCTGCAGGAGCCGTAAGCTCCAGCGGCTGTACCAGGGAATTCACCTGCACGAGGATTTATATGCTACCCTGCAAAGGGCCATTGTGGACGAGCCGCCCTTTTCCATTCGTGAGGGGGGCATGATTAAAATCGGCTACCATGAGGAGCTGGACGAGCTGCATTTGATTGCCAAGGATAATAAAACCTGGATGCAGAATTTTGAGCAGAAGATTAAGGAGACCACCGGTATCAAAACCTTGAAGGTAGGCTTCAATAAGGTCTTCGGCTATTATATCGAGGTTTCTAAGGGGCAGAGTGAAAACGTGCCCGACTATTTCGTCCGGAAGCAGACCCTGGTAAATGCGGAGCGCTATATTGTTCCCGAATTAAAGGATTTTGAGAATAAAATTCTCAGTGCCAAGGAAAAAATCCAGCAGCTGGAATATTATCTCTTCAATGAGCTGCGGGAATTAATCCGCAGTAAGATTACGGAAATACAGGAGACCGCCCGTGCCATCGCCGTACTGGACGTGCTTCTGTCCCTGGCCACTGTGGCCTATAAATATAATTATGTACGTCCCCAGTTGAATAATAAGGGCGAAATCAAAATTACCGATGGTCGTCATCCCGTAGTGGAGCGTCTGCTGGAGAAGGAAATCTTCGTGCCTAATAATGTGCATCTGAACACTACGGATGAAAGCATGATTGTGATTACCGGCCCCAATATGGCAGGTAAATCCACCTATATGCGCCAGGTAGCTCTGTTGGTGCTGATGACCCAAATTGGTGCCTTTATTCCGGCCCGTCAGGCCAACATCTGCCCCGTGGATAAAATCTTTACCCGTGTGGGAGCCAGTGATGACCTGGCTACCGGTCAATCTACATTTATGGTGGAAATGAACGAGGTGGCTAACATCCTGCGCTATGCGACGAAGAACAGCCTTATTATTCTAGATGAGGTGGGCCGTGGCACCTCCACCTTTGATGGAATGAGCATTGCCAAGGCCGTTATGGAATATATTCATGACCGCATTAAGGCGAAAACCCTTTTTGCCACTCACTACCATCAGCTGATTGTGCTGGAGCAGGAGCTGCCGGGGGTTAAGAATTATTCTGTGGCTGTTAAGGAGCGTGGCAATGATATCGTCTTCCTGCGCCGCATTGTACCCGGTGGTACGGACCGCAGCTATGGCGTTCATGTAGCCCGTCTGGCCGGTTTGCCCAAGAAGGTGCTGGATAGGGCCAACGAAATTTTAAATGAATATGACCGCTGTGAAAACGGCCTGCGGCCTTCCGTTGTGACAAAGCAGCCTGCGCCCCAGCCCCAGGAGGGCATGGGCTCCCTCTTTGCCAGCAGCCTGGCCCAGGAAATACTGAAGCTGGATGTAATGAGTATGACGCCCATTGAGGCGATGAATGCCTTGTATAAGTTACAGGATGAAGCACGCAAGGAGAGTGGTGCAGAATGCTAGCGAAACAAAAAATACAGGTGTTGGACATTAATACGGCCAACCAGATTGCCGCCGGTGAGGTAGTGGAAAAGCCGGCCTCCGTGGTAAAGGAGCTGGTGGAAAATGCTTTGGACGCCGGTGCAGATAAAATTTCCGTAAAAACCTTTGGTGGTGGTACGGAATATATCCGCGTGGTGGATAATGGCAGTGGCATGAGTGAGGAAAACGCCAAATTAGCCATCCTGCGCCATGCTACCAGTAAGATTGTGGCGGCGGATGACCTGCTGAGCCTGCATACCCTGGGCTTCCGTGGTGAAGCACTGCCCAGTATTGCCTCCGTTTCCAATTTTACCCTGCTGACCCGTCCGGCGGAGCAGGATCTGGCTACCTCCATCCATATTGATGGCGGGGACCAGGTGGAATGCTCCTCCACCGGTGCAGATGCCGGTACGACGGTTATCGTAGAAAATTTGTTCTTTAACGTCCCTGCACGACGTAAATTTTTGAAGACCGTAGGTACGGAGGGGCGTTATATTAGTGAGCTGTTGACCAAGCTGGCTCTGTCCAGACCCGATGTCAGCTTTAATCTGATTAATAATGATAAGGAGGTTCTGCGGACTCCCGGTGATGGCGACCTGAAGGAAGCCATTCGTGCCCTCTATGGTAAAAAGGTGTCCGAGGAGCTGCTTCAGGTGGATTTTTATAGTCCGGAGGTAAGCATTAAGGGCTATATCAGTAAGCCCACCCTGCTGAAGGGTACCCGTCAATGGCAGACGCTGTTTGTCAATGGACGTCTGATCGGCAATAAGATGTTGGCTAAGGCCATTGACCATGCCTACCAGTCCCAAATTCCCAAGAGCGGCTTCCCCTTTGTCGTTTTGAATATTACCCTGGACACGGCGGCTATTGACGTCAATGTCCATCCCCAGAAGAGTGAAATAAAATTTAGTGATGAGGGCACCATGTATAAGGCCATGTTCAAGGCCTTGACCGATGCCCTGACCCGTCCCATGCATGCGGAAAAAACAGAGGTAACCCTGCTGAAGGATTCGGAGCTGAACAGCTTTATTCCTCAGCAGCCCCAGACCGTATACACGCCGCCGGTACAGAGCACGGCTCCGGCCGCTCCACCGAAAAGAGTGGTGGAAAGCGGTCCGCTGCCAGAAATGTTTGACGTCTTTAAAACACCGGAAGCACCTGCTCCCACCAGTGCATCCGCTCCGCAGAGCAGCTCCTGGAGCCAGGTTCTGCCGGAGGCGCCGCTATCGAAGCCCCAAAGTGATGCTCCTGTACAGCAGCAGACAGTACAGCCTACAGAGGCTACTCCAGTAGCCCAGACCACTGCGACTTTCCTGGTGGCAGAGGCGGAGGGTGTGGTCCAGGACAGCTATCAGGGAAGGACTACTCCTTTAATTTTGACGGAGCAGCAGGCCCAGAAGCAGCTGGTGGAGCCGGAGGCCATTACTTTTACCGATACGGATAGCGGTATTGATACCATCTGGCCCATTGGTCAGGTGGATAAGACCTTCATTATTGCCCAATCCGAGGATACCCTGTATCTGATTGATCAGCATGCAGCCCACGAGCGGATTCTTTATGATAAATTAGTAGCCTCCCATAACAATATTCCTGCACAGCAGCTGCTCATTCCCCTCTATGTGGATGTTCAGCCCCAGGATTTGGCTCTCCTGGAGGAGCATCGGGAGGAATTCCTCCGTTTAGGTGTGGACGTGGAGCCTGCCGGTGAAAGCATGCTCCGGGTATCCTCCCTGCCGGCGGATATTAAGGCGGAGGATGCGGAGTCCTTTATCCTGGAAATCAGCAAGATGCTGCGGGAGATGCGGACCATTGCGGATAGTGATCTGCGCCAGGAGGTGCTGCACATGACCGCATGCAAGGCCGCCATCAAGGCAGGGCAAATCCTTAACACCCGCCAGATGCGCCAGCTGATTATTGATTTATGTAATACCACCCATCCCTTTACCTGTCCCCATGGCCGTCCCTGCATGATTGAAATTGACAGCGACGAGCTTTATAAAATGTTCAAAAGGACGGGCTTTTAAATGCGGTTTGCGGTGACTATGGCACGTAAGGGGGGCCTGGATTTAAGTCAGCAGGCCCAACGCTGGGCCCGTCAGCTGGGGGTTGCCTATCTGCCTCGGAGGGAGCAGGGTAGCCTGCAGCAGATTCTGGAGGAGCAGCAGCTGGAGGCACTTCTGGTAGCTACCTCGAAGGGACCTCAGCTGGTGTCCTCGGAGGGTACCTTCTTCTATCATCCCAGCATGGCGGTCCTCCGCCTACAAAGGCTCAAGGAGGGCCAGGGAGATAATTTTGTCCAGGCTCTGGGCCTACAGCCGGGAATGCGGGTTTTGGACTGTACCCTGGGTTTAGCTAGTGATGCAGCCATTGCCAGCTACGTGGTAGGAGCTGCCGGCCAGGTGGTGGGAGTGGAGGCTTCGACACCCCTGCATTTTACTGTGAGCCAGGGGCTGCAGCATTATGTGGCTGAGGATGAAGATTTAACAGCTGCCCTGAGAAGGATCAGGACGGTAAATGCTACGGCAGCAGCCTACCTGGCCCAATGTGCTGCGGACAGCTTTGATGTAGTTTATTTTGACCCCATGTTCCGCTATCCGGTAAACAGCTCCTCCTGCATGGAGCCCTTGCGCCCCGTGGCCTATGACTGCGCTTTGGCTCCTGCTACGGTGGAGGAGGCTCTGAGGGTAGCGCCCCGGGTGGTAATAAAGGAAAGGGGCTACCAGATTTTTAAGGAATATGGCTGCCAGGGGGTTCTTGGTGGTCGCTATAGTAAGGTAAAATACGGTGTGAGGAGAAGGTGAGCAGGTGAAGGAAAGAGTAGTAGTTATTCTGGGCCCGACGGCTACGGGTAAGAGCCATTGTGCTATTGAGGTAGCTAAGCGCCTGCAGGGGGAAATTATTTCCGGCGATTCCATGCTCTTTTATCGGGGCATGGATATTGGTACGGCTAAGCCCACTCCGGAGGAACTGGCCAGTGTACCCCATCATCTGGTGAATATTATAGAGCCGGAGGCCAGCTTTAGCGTGGTGGATTTCAAGCAGCGGGCGGAGCAGCTGATCAGCGAGATTAATCAGCGGGGCAGGCTGCCCATCCTTGCCGGTGGTACGGGGCTGTATATTAAGGCCCTGCTGGAGGATTATGCCTTCAGCTCCGTGGAGGAGGACAGCGAGCTGCGTCAGCGGCTGGAGCGCTTGGCCCAGGAAAAAGGAAATGAGGCCCTGCATGCCTATCTGGCTCAGTTGGACCTGGCAGCGGCAGAGCGGCTGCATATGAATAATACCCGACGGGTAATCAGGGCCATTGAAACTGCCCTCCAGGGGGAGGAGGTTCCCCAGTATGGTGCGGAGGAAATGCCCTATGAGGCCTGTGTCTTTGGCCTGAATATGGAGCGGAGCCTTTTGTATGACCGGATTAACCGCCGGGTGGATGCCATGCTGGAGCTGGGCCTGGTGGAGGAGGTCCGCCGACTGCTGGAGCAGGGCGTGCCGCCGGAATGTCAGTCCATGCAGAGCATCGGCTACCGGCAGATGGTCTGGTACCTGCGGGAGGGCATGCCTTATGAGCTGGCCGTGGATAAGCTGAAGCAGGCCACCCGTAATTTTGCCAAAAGACAGATTACCTGGTATAAGAAGATGCCCTATATTCATTGGTTTGACCTACCTGCAGAGCCTAATTTTGAAATAGTTGTAAACCATATGGTCGCCAACATTGTAGAAAAATTTAAATTGGTGTAAAATAAAATTAGAGGAAAAATGTTTTTGAGGAGGTTTACCATGAATAATACTGTAAAAGGAAATATGAATTTGCAGGACAGCTTTTTGAACCATGTGCGTAAGGAAAACTTAGCAGTGGTAATTTACCTGGTTAACGGCTTCCAGATTCGTGGCCTGGTACGCGGCTTTGATAATTTTACCGTCATTATTGAAAACGAGGGCAAGCAGCAATTAGTGTATAAGCATGCTATTTCTACCATTGCTCCTGTCGGTAACATTACCATTATGCAACCGGAAAAAAGAGACTGATTTAAAGAGGAAAACGGCGCTTTGGCGTTGTTTTTCTTTTTGAGGGCATTATGTTTGGCTATGTAAAATTATTTTTAGAATACCTGAGCGTGGAGCTGGGCCTGGCTGAAAACACCCGGCTGGCCTACGCTCGGGATTTACGTCTTTTACAGCGCTATCTGCAGCTGGAGGACGAGGATGCCCTAGCGCAGGTTTCCCGGCAGCAGCTGCTGGATTATCTGCAATACCTGAAGCAGCAGGGACGGGCGGCGACTACCATCGCCCGTAAGCTGGCAGCCATCAAGGACTTTTATAAATTCCTGGCCGAGGAGCGTTATATTAAGGACAATCCGGCCCAGGTAATAGAGGCGACTACCAAGGGACTTCATTTGCCAAGGGTGCTGAGCCTGCAGGAGGTGGAGCGTCTTCTGGAGCAGCCGGACCTGAAAACCCTGGAGGGCTACCGGGACAGGACCATGCTGGAGGTGCTTTATGCCACGGGCATGCGTGTGTCGGAGCTGCTGCAGCTACCCCTGCAGAATGTGGACCTGCGTCAGCAACTGGTGCGGGTGCTGGGCAAGGGCAGTAAGGAAAGACTGGTACCACTGGGAAGCATTGCCGTCAGTTTTTTGCGTAATTATCTGGAGGTAGTACGGCCCCAGCTGTTACGACAGCAGAATGGTACCGTTAACACGGTGTTTGTCAATTTATGGGGTAGGCCCATGACGAGACAGCGCTTTGTCCAGATTATTAGCGGTTATGGCCGACAGGCCGGCATAAGAAAAACAATTACCCCCCATATCCTGCGGCATTCCTTTGCCACACATTTACTGGATAATGGTACGGATTTAAGGGTGGTACAGGAGCTTTTGGGACATGCGGATATTTCTACAACGCAGATTTATACCCATCTGACCAATAAAAGGCTACGTGAGGTTTATGAGAGGGCCCATCCACGTGCCTGAGGGAGGTTATTATGAGAAGAAAACAAGGTTTTGTAGGAAGACATAAATTCCTACTGCTGACACTACTGGTGGCGGCTATTTCTATTTTAAGCGGCGTTTTTTATGCCGTGGGAGATAAGAAGCAGGACATTATGGATGAGACTGCTGCTAAGCAGGATGGTCCTGTCAGCCTGGTGGACGAAACTGTGGCTGCTCATCATAAGCTGGATAATATTTTATTACAGCGTAAGAACTGGCAGTTGCTGGAAAAGGGCGATGAAACGGTGGAGGAGCTGGTGCAGGAAACCGGTGCTAAGGTTAAGCTGCATCGTCGTGAGCTGGCCATCGGGATTCCGACTAATCTGGAGCTGAAGGATGCTGCCTCCTGGGTGGGACAGCAGGCGAAGAAGGCTGGACTGCACTATCTGGATGCCAAGGAGGCTACCTACCACGGTTGGGATGCCTATGAGGTTGCCCTGGGAATTGCGGTAGAAGGAAAGAAGGGGCGTAAAACCTTTGTTACGGATCATCTTTACTTCTATTACAATGGTAATCTACACGAGGACCATCAAGGGATGAACGTGCTGCCGGTCAAGCCGGAGAAGGAGCAGGAAAAAAAGCAGGAGAGTAAGCCCACCAGGGGTAACGGCGGTAAGCTGGCCATCGTGGTGGACGACTGTGGCAGTGACCTGAATGTGGTTACCCGCCTGTTGAAGCTGGGCCAGCCCTTCAGCTATGCCATCCTGCCCTATAAGGACTTTAGCAGTGATGTGCTGGAGGCCGTCAATAATTCTGGAGACGTGGCAATGCTGCACCTGCCCATGGAGCCGGTACAGCGTCAGTACATGTCCGAGGGTGCCAACACTATTTGTACTGAAATGAGTACTGATAAGGTAACGCGGATGACCCGTGATGCTGTGGAAAGCCTGCCGGGTATCGTAGGCGTAAATAATCACCAGGGCTCCAAGGCGACCAGTGATGAGCGGGTAATGAAGGCAGTGCTGCAGGAGCTGAAGCGCCAGGGCATGTTCTTCTTAGACAGCCGTACCATTGCCAGCTCTCTGGGTAATCCCCTGGCACAGCAGCTGGGCGTGCCTACGGCGAACAGGGATTTCTTCCTGGATAATAGCACGGATGAGGCAGAAATCCGTCAGGAGATTGAAAGAGCTATCCGTTCCGCAGTTAAGAATGGTAGTGCAATCGCCATCTGTCATGCCCGTCCGGCTACCGTCCGCGTCTGGGAGCAGCATATGCAGGACTTCCTTGACATGGGCGTGACCTTTGTTCCCGTTACGGAGCTGTTATACTAATCAGCTGATATGAGCGCGCATAAAATATACTACAAAGAAGGTTAAGAGATGTTTGTCGAAGAAACTATTGCCAAATATGAAAAATATGTTAATCCTGCCCAGGCCCGTCTGTTCCGCTTCATGGGTCTGGCTTGTGTAGAAAGCCAGGCAGAGGGCTGGATCGTTACTGACAGCACCGGCCGTAAATTTATTGACTGCCTGGGCGGCTACGGCATGTTCGCTTTGGGTCATCGTCATCCCAAGGTGGTGGAGGCCGTAGAAAATGTCCTGCATACTATGCCCATGTGCGGTAAGGTGCTGCTTAACCGTCCCCTGGCTGATTTGTCCGAGGAGCTGGCCCGTATCACTCCCGGTGCTCTGCAATACAGCTTTTTCGTTAATAGCGGTACGGAGGCCGTGGAGGGTTGCTTAAAGCTGGCCCGCCTGGCTACGAAGCGTACTAAATTTGTCGCTGCGGCAAATGCCTTCCATGGTAAGACCATGGGCAGTTTGACTGCCACTGGACGTGATTTGTACCGTGACCCCTTTAAGCCCCTGTTAGAGGGCTTTACCCATGTCCCCTATGGTGATTTACAGGCAATGGAGGCCGCTATAACCGAAGAAACTGCCGCTGTTATCCTGGAGCCCATCCAGGGCGAGGGTGGTATCATCATTCCTCCGACCGGTTATCTGAAGCAGGTGGAGGAGCTCTGCCATGCTAGGGGAGCACTCCTTATTGCTGATGAGGTACAGACCGGTATCGGCCGTACCGGTAAATGGTTCGGCGTGGACCACGAGGCTGTGCAGCCCGACCTGATGGCCTGCGCGAAGGCCTTGGGTGGTGGCGTTATGCCCATTGGTGCTATTATTGGTACTCCGGCTGCTTGGCAGGGTCTGATTGAGGCACCCTTCCTGCACACCTCCACCTTTGGCGGTAATGAAATGGCCTGTGCTGCCGGTGTGGCTGCCATCAAGGCTATTGAGGAGGAGGACCTGCTCCGTCGCTCCACCGAAACCGGTGCTTACTTCAAGGCTGGCCTGGAGGCCATTCAGAAGGAATTTCCCCAGGTTATCAGGGAGATACGTGGCCGTGGCATGATGATGGGCATTGATTTGACCAAGGAGGGTGCCGGTGGCATGCTGATGGCTCTGATGATTGACAAGTCTATTATCGTCGCCTATACCTTGAACAATCCTAAGGTTATCCGGATTGAGCCGCCGCTGATCATGCCCAAGGAAGTAGTGGATTATGTGTTGGAGCAATTCCGCGACGCAGTTAAACAAACTGCCGAAGCGATTGAGGATTTATAAGGAGAAAGAATATGCCATACGTTGAAGTAAAGACTGTTATTAAGGGTCAGGGTCAACAAATTTTTGATATTGTCAAGGATATGCCCAGCTATCCTAAATTCATGAAGGATCTGGTGAGCGTAGAGCTGCTGGAGGTGGGCGATAATTACGATGTTTCCCATTGGGTTTCCAATGTGGACGGGCGCAAAATCGTCTGGACGGAAAAGGATACCTTCTATCCTGAAGAATTGAAGATTACCTATGCCCAGACTGAGGGTGATTTGAAGAAAATGGAGGGCAGCTGGCAGATTGTCCCCCAGGGCGACAGCTGTGAGGTCAGCCTGGCCGTGGACTTTGAATTTGGTATTCCAATGATTGCCGGCCTTTTGAATCCCATCCTGAAGCGCAAGGTAAGGGAAAATAGTGAAAATATGTTGAACTCTATTAAAGAGCAAATTGAAAAATAATAATCTTCTTGTTATAATTAAAAAACAGGGATTTCCCTGTAGCTAATGTCTAATTGTTTTAGGAGGATTTAGAATTAATGCAAACAGCGTTATTAATGGGCCTGATGACAGCCCTCTTAATGTTAATTGGTGATTTCTTTGGTGGTATCCAGGGTATGACCGTCATGCTTTTTGTAGGTGTGGCCATCAATTTTTATACCTATTGGAATAGTGACAAGATGGTTTTAGCTCACTATCATGCACAGCAGGTGGATCGTCATACCGCTCCCACGCTGTACGGCATTGTGGAGCGCTTGGCTCAACGTGCCGGTCTGCCTATGCCCAAGGTATATATTATCGACAGCCCCGTGCCCAATGCCTTTGCAACCGGTCGTGATCCGGAGCATGCGGCAGTGGCAGTAAATTCTGCTCTGGCAGAAATGCTGACCGAGGAGGAGCTGGCTGGCGTTTTGGGCCATGAATTGAGCCACGTTAAGCATCGCGATATCCTGATCAGTACGGTAGCAGCCTCCATGGCCGGTGCTATCAGCACCATTGCCCAATGGGGAATGTTCTTTGGCGGCGGCAGTGATGAGGATAACCGTAATCCCATTGCAACTATCCTGGTAATGCTTTTGGCGCCCTTGGCTGCCATGCTGATCCAGATGGGCGTGTCCCGTTCCCGTGAATACATGGCGGATAAATCCGGTGGCGAAATCTCCGGCAATCCGGACGCCCTGGCAGATGCGCTTTTGAAAATCGAAGCCTATGCCCAACGTCGTACCATGCCCAATGCCACAGAAGCAACCGCCCATATGTTCATCATCAATCCCTTTACCGGCAGGGATATGAAAAACTTGTTTAGTACTCACCCCAGCACTGAGGAACGCGTACAGCTGTTACGTCAGCAGGCTGCGGAAATGAGAAGTAAAAGAGGTAAATAAATATGGATGAAAAATTACAATGGTTGAAGAGATATTCTGAAACCTGCGGCGTATCTGGCTTTGAGGGCCGTATAAAAAAAGTACTTTTGGAACGCTTGTCCGGCATGGCTGAGGTCAGCTATGATAAATTGGGCAGTCTGGTTTTTACTAAGGAAGCAGCTGACAGCAAGGCTCCCAAGGTAATGCTGGCCAGCCATATGGATGAGGTAGGCTTCATGGTAAAATACATTACCAAGGAAGGCTATTTGAAATTTGTCTGCTTAGGCGGCTGGTGGGAGCAGGTTATGCTCAGCCAGCGTGTCATCGTCCATGGCCGCAAGGGTGACCTGGTGGGCGTTATCGGTAGCACCCCGCCCCATGTACTTTCTGCTGAGGAACGCAGCAAGGTAGCACAAAAGAAAAATATGTACATCGATATCGGTGCCTATAGTGAAGAAGAAGTACGTGAGATGGGCGTTTATGAAGGCTGCCCCGTTACTCCCGACGTCCAGATGGCACAGATGGGTGACGGCAAAACTCTGGTGGGTAAGGCTTGGGATAACCGTATCGGCTGCGCTGTAATGGCGGACGTTATGGAAAATGTCCACAATAATCCTACTCCCAACACTGTTTATGGTGTAGCAACCGTTCAGGAGGAGGTTGGCCTGCGTGGCGCACAAACCTCTGCAACCATGCTCCAACCGGATGTTGCCTTTATTATTGATACCTGTGTAGCAGGTGGTACCCCCGGTGTCAGCGATGAGGTGGCTCCGGCGAAGATTGGCGAGGGCATTGCCATTTCCATCTTTGATGCAACCATGATTCCCTGCACCGCCCTGCGTGACTTTGCCTTTGAAACTGCCAAGGAATTGGGCTTGAAAACCCAGATCAGCATTTCTGAGGGTGGCGGTACCGATGGTGGCCGTATCCATCTGGTAGGCCCCGGCGTCCTGACCCTGGGCTTCAGCATTCCTACCCGTTACATCCATAGCCATCAATCCGTAATCCATATGGATGATTATCTGGATTGCGTAAAATTGCTTACTGCTATGCTGGCAAAATTGGATGCTGCTAAATATCAAGAATTATTAAAAGCTTAACTTGACTAAAATCGTTCTGCGGTTTAGTATAAATACTATAATACTTATTAATAAGGAGATTTTACAATGGAAAAAACTTTAGTACTCGTAAAACCTGATGGTGTTAAGAAAAATTTGATCGGCGATATCATCGCTCGTTTTGAACATCGCGGCTTGAAAGTATCCGCTTTGAAATTAGTTAAAGTAACCGAAGCTCAAGCTAAATTTCACTATGCTGAACATGAAGGCAAACCCTTCTTTGGCGAATTGGTTGACTTCATCACCTCTTCTCCTCTGGTTTGCATGGTAATCAGCGGCGAAAATGCTATTAAAGCTGTTCGTGCTTTGAATGGTGCTACCAATCCTTTGGAAGCTGTTCCCGGCTCCATCCGTGGCGACTATGCTTTGAGCATCGCTGAAAACATTGTTCATGGTTCCGATAGCCCGGAAGCTGCTGAACGCGAAATCAATAACTTCTTCAAACCTGAGGAAGTTTATTAATTTGATTTGTTTTAATGTGATTGTTTTCTTGTTTTGTTCTTGAAAGGAGGAAGCAGAATGAAAAAAGCTGCTGTATATACTAGAACTGGTGATAAGGGTACTACTGGCCTGTATACTGGAGAGAGAGTCCCCAAACAAAGCTTACGTGTTGAAGCTTATGGTACCGTTGACGAAATAACCTCCGCTTTAGGCTTAGCTCGTGCAAATGTAAAACGCGAAGATGTTAAGCAGACTATTTATGATGTACAGAAATTATTGATGTCCGTAATGGCTGATATTGCTAGCCTGAACCTTCCTGAACCCTACATAAAGGAAGATCATGTCAAGCTGTTTGAAGCAACTATTGATAAATACGATAGCCTGCTCCAGCCCTTAGGAAGTTTCTTGATTCCCGGCGACACCGTTGGTGCTGCTGCATTGGATATTGCCCGTACTACCACCCGTCGCGCTGAACGGTGCTTGTTACGTTTGGCTGAAACGGAAGCGGTCAATCCCAATGTGCTGGTTTGTCTGAACCGTCTGTCCGACCTTTGCTTTATCCTGGCAAGAGTTGAAACTGAAGTTAAATAAAAAAAGAAGCTTTTGAGGCCACTCCTTGTGAGTGGTCTTTTTTTATGAGTGCTAATTATAATCTATTTGAGGGCCCGGATGCTGTCGGACTTCGAATTTATTAAAAAATTTATGTTAGTTTATGTAAAATGATTGCGGAGAAAAATCAATTTTTTGTGAAATATTTGTGTAATACTTCATAAAACGGGAAAATATATTGATAGAAGCTAGTTTTTTGATTTCAAAGTGCTTGCAGTAAAGCATATTGTTGTGCTACAATGTATTTGGATAAGTTCATAGGAATTGTTATATTGTATTATCAAAGGAGTGACAAAAATGTTAAGTGAACTTCAATTAGTAGGTCGCAGAATTAAATTCTTGCGTCTTGAAAAAGGTATGGGTCAGACTGCTTTAGCAAAGGAAATTGGTTTGTCTCAAACTAATTTGAGTAATATCGAGCGTGGTAAAACCAACGCAACCCTGCAGAATCTTTTCAAAATTCATCAAGTATTGGATGTTCCTATGAGCAGCTTCTTTATTGATATCGATGGCGCGCAACAACATGCAACCAAAGAAATTGCCCTGGAAGATGCAGTTAAGATTTTGCAAATCCTGAAGGGTGTTGACGTAAAAGGCGTGTAACTATTTTTGTTACAGCGGCAGAGAAAAGTATTTACTGTTTCCTGGGAGGCAGTATGGAAAGCTATATAAGAATATAGAGTAGTAACCTAAAACAGCATGCCATGAGGATGTTATCTGCGGATAAATCCAGGGGAAGGTGTGTAGATTACTGCTCTATTTTTTTTGCCTTAAAACATAAAAAGGACCTAAGATCGCGGGAGAGTTTGATCTTAGGTCCTTTGTCAATATATGGTTAGGAAAGGAAACCGTTGATGATTTCTTGTTCTGCTTCTTCCTCGGTCAGTCCTAAGGTACGTCGCTTTAGCATCTGTTCACCGGCAATTTTTCCAATAGTCGCTTCGTGGATTAAAAATGTGTTTTGTAAGTCATAGAGACGAGGCGTCTATACATGTAAGGATGCGTACAGCGTGGATGGGGTGCCGGCAGCAGACCAATCGGATTGTAGGACCTGCTTAAGGTGGGCAGGTTCACTTGACAAACATACGATGATTGGATAATTTTCTTTAGAAAATTATTATATTAAACTAATAAAAATTTTTCTTGTATGGGGATGGGACTTTTTTGTTACAGATTTTTTTTGCTTTATCAATATAGCTCCTGGGGATATGGTACAATAGGAGCAGTAAGCGATGAGCCTGGTAGGCTAGGAGGTTAGTATGGGAAAATTATATTGCGTACCCCTGGGACAATCGGCACGGCATGCTTTTGCTCACAGGCTGCGCCAGCTGCCCTATGGACAGGGCGTCCTGGTTTTGCCCGGCAGGGTACTGATGAACGAAATACGTAGCCAATATGGGATTGAGGTTACGGATATAGATGATTTGGCAGATAAGCTTCTCCTGGACAATGGTTATGTGGGGCTGAAGATGATAACCCGCCGAAGCCAGGAGCTGGTGATTGCCGAGGTAATTGATTATTTGGCCCGGCAGGAGAAGCTGACCTATTTTCAGCAGCTGGCGGACAAAAAGGGCTTTATCAAGGCCGTAACCTCCCTGGTAAGCCAGCTTTCCACCAGTGGTGTGAATGAGCAGCAGATTACCAGCACCCTGCTCAGCTGGGATAGACAGGGCTTTAAGGGTGCTAAGGATCTGGAGGTAGCCCAGCTTTACGTGGCTTACCGTGCCTACCTGCAAAGCGAGCACCATATGGATTTGGAGGGTAAGTACCGCCTGGCCCTTCGGGTGCTGCAGCAGGAAAAGCCCAAGCTGCGCTGGCAGCAGATCTATTTAAGTGATTTTTACGATTATGATGCCTTAAAGCTGGATTTTCTCAAGGCTCTGGACAAGCATTGCCAGCTGACGATCGGCCTGACCTATGAGGTTGGACGGGAGCAGGTTTTCCAGACGGTGGAGGGCAAATACGGTGCTCTGGCCGCCTTCTGTAGCCTTGAGCATTATGAGGAGGAGCTACAGCGCACTCCGGCGGTGATCCAGTTGGCCACTAATTTCCGCCGTCGTTGTAGGACGGTGGAGGCGGGGAAGGCCCTCAGCATCCATCAGTTTCAGGGACGGGAGGAGGAGCTGCGTTGGAATTTGCGGCAGATTAAGCAGCTGCTGCAGCAGGGCGTAGCTCCGGAGCAGATTCTGTTGACGGCCCGCGATTTAAGCAAGTATTCCGGCCTGCGGCAGATTGCTGATGAATATGGTCTGCCCGTTTCCTTGGGGCTGACCACGCCCCTTTTAGTTCAGCCTTTGACGGAGCTGGTGCTGCTCCTGCTTCAGGCAGCGGTGGATAACCGTCAGGGAGCGGAGGCTTATTTCAGCATTCTGCAGAGCGCTCTGGGCAAGCAGCTCTTTACAGTTGATACGGAGGTGGCCGAGTCATGGCGCCAGGATAAATACTATACCCATCGTAGCCAGGTGCAGGAGCATTGTCAGGCCCTTTGGCCGGAGGAGCCCTTACTGCAGAGGGTGGACCAGCTGCTGGATGCCCTGGAGGGATCGGGCAGTATGGCGACCTATGTGCAGCTGCTGACTGACTTTGTGGAGGGATTGGAGCTGCAGCAAAAGCTGGGGCGCCTATATCAGCAGGGGAGAATAAAGCTGTTGACCCTGAAGGGTGGTCTGCAGAGCCTGCACTCCCTGATAAAATGCCTCCAGGATATTTTGGCTGATTACCATAATTGTAGGCTGGAAAAGGAAAGAATGAGCCTGGCAGATTTTCTGGAGGTGCTTCTGGAGGCTCTGCCTGCCTATAATCTGACCCTGGAAAGCGGTCGTCGGGATGGGGTACTGGTTACCGAGGTAATCCAGGCACAGGGACTGCATTATCAGTATCTCTTCATGCTGGGCCTGCGGGAGGGAGAATGTCCCCAGGTTAATAATGAAAACTGGCTTTATGATGATGCGGAACGCAGTGAATTGGCCGCTTTGGGTATTGATATGCCCAATACCGCCCAGCATTATAGGGAGGATGCCTATTTTTTCGCCATGCTTCTGGCCCAGGCTACCCGGGCTATCAGCTTGTCCTATTTTGTAGACGACCAGGCGGGAGCCTCCCCCTATGTGGACGAGGTGGTGAAGCTGTTTACGGATGTGGAGCTACAGACCCACCATGCCCGCAGCTTTGCTTCTCCCCAGGAGCTGTGGACTCTGGGGCGGGCCTGTGATGAGGAATGGCTGCGGACCCAGCTGTCAGCGGACTGCCTCCAGGCAGCTGCCGTGGAGGAGCTGCGCCTAACGGATGCCCGCTATCGGGGCGTGCTCCAGGACGTGGCTTTAATTAAGGAGGTGGGACGGCAGGTGGGCTTTACCTTCTCCGCCTCCGCTTTAGAGATTTATGCTAAATGTCCTTTCAGCTTCCTGGGCCAGAGAATCTGGCAGCAGCAGGAGCTGGTGGAAAAGGGTGAGCTGGCAGCACCTGCCGATGAGGGCAGCCTGCTCCACGAAATTTTAGCCCGCTTTATGATGCCCCATCTGGGGGTCAGCCTGCTGCGGACGGATTTTGACCAGCTGTGGCAGGAACTGCAGCAGGTCTTCAGCGAATGTGTAGCGGCCTACGAGCTGCAGGGATGTCTGGAAAAAAATCCCCTCTGGCAGGGAGAAAAACAGCGTCTGCTGCATCTGCTGCTGCGTTGGCTCCATTTTGAATATGATCAGCAGCGGGCCGGTCTGACCTTTATTCCCTGTCAGGTGGAATGGAATTTTGGACGGCGCTCTGGTAGGTCGGTCAGCCTGACCCTGGACGATGGCAGGAGTATTCAGCTCATTGGCCGGATTGACCGGATTGACAGTGATGGTCAGCAGCTTTTTATTTTGGACTATAAGCGTTCCCAGGCTCCCAGCGGTAAGGATTTTGAGGAGGGGCTGGATTTACAGCTGCCCCTCTACCTGCTGGCGGCCGCCCAGCTAGGGAAGCCCGTAGCCGGTGGCGGCTATCTGATTCTAAAAAAGGCTGAACGAAGCGTGGGCTTGGGACTGTGGCCCCTGGCTAAGGAGCTGAAGGCCAATGAAAAATTATTTGCAGCCGAGGAAGAGCCCTGGCAGGCCTTTAAGGAGTTTAGCGAGGGACTGCTCCGTGGCTATGCCCAGGGAATTTATACGGGACAGTTCGGGGTAGAGCCGCGTAAGGGCTGTAATCCCTTCTGTCCCTTGCGTGAGATTTGTCGTGTTCAGCAGGGAGGTGGCGAGGATGCCTAATTTTACACCCCAGCAGCAGGAGGCTATTACCAGCATCAGCTGTAATGTCGCCGTGTCCGCCGGTGCCGGTAGTGGTAAGACCAGGGTACTGGTGGAGCGCTTTGTCCATATCCTTCAAAGCAGCCTTCAGGCCCCCGTGCTCTTGAAGGCCAGTGATATTCTGGCAATTACCTTTACCCGTAAGGCAGCTGGAGAAATGAAGGAAAGGGTGTACCAGGCCTTGCAGCAGCTGGTGACGGAGGATGTGGAGCATGAAGTCTACTGGCAGGAGCAGCTGTTGGATTTGGAAAGAGCCCAGATTACGACCATTCACAGCCTTTGTAACCACATCCTCAAGGATAATCCGGTGGAGGCCGGTCTGGACCCCTCCTTTATCCTGGCCGAGGATTTTACCGGAGAGGAATATTTACAGTACTGTCTGCTGGAATATGTCCGCCGAGGTCTTAGCCAGGAGGAGCCGGGGCTGATAATCCTGACCCAGGCCTATGGTACCGCCGGACTCCTGCAGCAGCTGACCGGACTGGTCAACCAGCTGGGAGAAATCAGCAGCTTTGGCGACTTGCAGTGTCCCTATCTGGAGCGTTTGGAGCAGGAACCGGCGGGAAAGGCCCGTCTATGCGCGCTGCTGGAGGAGCTGGTGGCACGTCGGGAGGAGCTGGGAAAGACTAAAGGACGTCAGGATGTGGAACGTCTGGCTGAGCAGCTCTATGAGGTGGAGCAGGGTATTCGGCAGGAGCCGGCGGATTACCAGGCCTATGAATGCTATGTGGGCATTTTGAAAAAGAATGGTAAGCTGAAGGAGCTTATTGCTGAAATAAAGACCCTGCAGGAGGCTCTGGTGCAGCTGGAGGTGGATAAGGCCGCCCTGCCTATGGTGGAGGCCTGGCAGCAGGTTCTGGACGGCTTGGACGTTTACCTTAAGGAGAAGAAGCAGCAGGATGATTTCCTGGATTTTGATGATTTGGAGACCAGGGCCTTAGCCCTGCTGCAGAGTAGTGAGCTGGTCCGCAAAAAATACCAGGAAAAATATCGCTATATCATGGTGGACGAGTTCCAGGACACCAATACCAGGCAGCAGCAGCTGGTCTATTTGCTCTGTGGTGATAGTGCTACGGAGCTCCAGGGACGGAAGCTGTTTATCGTAGGGGACCCCAAGCAGTCTATTTACCGCTTCCGTGGTGCGGACGTTCAGGTTTTTGCCCGGGTACGGCGGGAAATTGCCGCCAGTGGGGGAAAGGTTATCAGCCTGCCGGATAATTTCCGGACGGTGGACAGTATTCTTACCGCCTGCAACCAAGTCTTTCCCCAGCTGCTGGGGGTGGACGTCCATCAGGATGTCTTTTTTGAAGCCCTCCAGGCCCATCGGGAAAGTGCATTGAAGCCCATTTTCATACAGGTGCCCTATGATGATACTACGAAGGAGAAGCGTCTGGAGCTGGAAATAGCGGCCCTTGCGGAACAGGTGCGACAGCGGCATCAGGAGGGAGAGTCCTACGGGGAGATGGCCATTCTGCTTAATGCCATGACCGTTAGCGACTTTTTGGCGGAGCAGCTGCAGCAGCGGGGGATTCCCTGTCAGATTGTGGATGGCAGAGGCTTTTACGAAAGGCAGGAGGTACTGGATTTACTACATCTCTGCCAATGCCTGGAAAACAAGCACCGGAGCCTGGCGCTAATCGGCGTGCTGCGTTCTCCCTATTTTGGTCTGGATGACGAAAGCATTACGGCTCTCTGCCTATTGGTCAAGCTGGGGGAAAACTGCCTGTGGGATGTACTCCAGCAGGTGGACCCGACGCTGGTGAGTGCGGCTCAGCAGCCACTGCTGCTTAGGGCCAGGAGGCTTTTGGCCCAGCTGCGTCAGGTAGCCAGTCTTAGCGGTCTGCCGGAGCTGTGGCAGGAAATTTATGCCCAGCTCCAGGTGGAGGCGGTGCTCAGCCGTCAGCATAATGGCAGGGCCCAGCTGGCCAATGGGGAGAAGCTGCGTCAGCTGGCTTTGAGCTTTACCATTACCCAACAAGGTACCCTGGGGGCCTGGCTGAACTACGTAGCCCGTCTGCGGGAGGCAGGTGCCCGGGAAACGACGGCGAACCTGCAGGCAGAGGATGCTGTAACCATTATGACCATCCATAAATCCAAAGGCCTGGAATTTTCCACCGTCTACCTGCCCTTCCTGGACCGTGGGGAGCGCAATGATACGGACCAGATTAAATTCAGTCCTCAGCTGGGGCTGGGCGTGAAGGCTGTGTTGCCCGATGGTACCCTGTTGGAAAGCTCTCTTTTGACCGAGATAAAGCTACGGGAAAAGCAGCTGGAGCGGGCCGAAAAGCAGCGGCAGCTCTATGTGGCCATGACCAGGGCCAAAAATGCCCTGATTCTTTCCGGCTGCTATAAGGAGGGCAGCCGGGGAACGGCGGATAACTGGTTCCGTTCCCTGCAGCAGCTGCTGCAGGAGGAGGTTGCCGAGCTGCGCCAGTGGACGAGTGGGGAGCTGCAGGTGGGTAGTAGTCCGGTGCAGGAGCAGCTGACCGTGGATGAGGAGCTGGCGACTGCCATCGCACCCCTGCCCCTGTACGGAGAGAGCGGTCAACGCTACTTTACGCCCACGGCTCTACAGACCTATCTGCATTGTCCTCGACAGTATTTTTACCAGAGGGAGGGACTACTGCCTCTGACTCCGGAGGTGGAGGGCAGTAGCGGCAGCACCTTGAGCCCGGCAGAGCTGGGTACCCTGGTGCATAAGGCCTTGGAGCTTTATGATGGCCGTCAGGAGGAGCAGGCCTGGCAGCAGGCTCTGGATAGCTGCGGTCAGATAGAGGGACAGGCAACGGAGGCGGGCAGGGAGCTTTTTTCCACCTATATCCATAGCGCCCTCTATCCCCAGGGAAAGAAGCGGATTAAGGAAACCTATTTCACCTATAGCCTGGGTGCTTTACAGCTGGGCTGTACGGTGGACTGCATTCTGGTTAACGAGGACGGCAGTTTGGAGATTATCGACTATAAGACCGGCCGTCCTCCGGCAGAAGGAACGGCGCCCCAGGGCTATATCTACCAGATGGCCCTGTACAAGGAGGCGGTCAGCCGTATTTTCAAGAAGCCGGTGCGCACGGCCCAGCTCCACTTCCTGCGTGATTTATCCGTATGGTCCCTGCCCGAGGGCTGCGATACCCTGCAGGAGGCGGTTAATTTATGCGAAAGGCTGGCCCAGCAGTCCCGGGAGGAGGATTTCCCCTGCGTACTTGCTAATTGTGCCTATTGCCCGTATAATTATCTATGTCCGCAAAAAGAAGCTGAGGAGTAGGTTGTATGGAGCATTTGGAAATGTGGGATTTTATCGCCGGTGGGCTGCTGCTGTTGGCCCTATGGATGCAGTTTTATGGGATGAAGCTGTGTGAGGATAGTCCCAAATATAATAAGCGAAGCCTGCAGAATAAGGTTTATGGAGCGATTGCCATTGCCGGCCTCTACCTTGTCTGCCGCTTCCTAGGCTATTAAAAAAATCTGGTGGCCCTTGGTATGGGGGCGCCAGATTTTTTTGTAGGAGCTGGCTGCAATGGTTCAGCCCCGGGTTTCCCTTAACTAGATCTTTCTGGTACGGGGAAGGGTGGGCTCTCTGCTTTTTCTGCCAAGCTCAGCGGTAGGGGGAAGCATAAAAAAACCGTAGAGGGTGCAAGCTCTACGGTTATTATTTACAGAAGCTTATTTATCATATTCTTCGGGGAAGAAGGTTTCTAAGGTCTTTCTGTCATGGGGTTGGCCCAGGGCATTGCCGATGAGGAAGAAGACCAGGGAGCAGCCGATACCCAGGACAATCTGGTGCAGGTCCAGTACCTTCAGCTTCAGCGCCATGGTAACGCAGTAGACCAGTACGCCACCGGCCATGGCAGCTAGGGCACCGGTCTTATTGGCCTTGGACCAGAAGAGGCCAAAAATCAGCACCCAGAAGAAGGCTGTTTCCAGACCGCCGAAGGCAAACATATTAATCAGCCAGATTACGCTGGGCGGGGTAATGGCAATACTATACACAATCAGACCTAGAATAATGGTGCAGACCAGACTGAATTTACGAACGGTATTATTGCTTACCAGATGTCCCTGCATCTGCTTGTGGTGCATGTAAATATCTTTCACGATGGAGGAGGATGCGGACAGGAGCAGGGAGGAAACGGTGGAAATCGTCGCCGCAATGGGACCAATGATGGTGACACCGGCCCAGAAGGGGCTCATGCTGGCAATGATGGTCAGAGGGGTGATATTATCCACGCTACCACCATAGGCAGCCAGGGAGCCGGTCAGAATGCCCTTGCTGAGAATACCAATCCAGGTTGCTACCAGGGTCATGGCACCGATGACGATGGTGCCGATAATCATGGCCCTGTGCAGGGCACGGGTGCTTTTAAAGCTAATGCCGCGGACTACGGACTGGGGCAGGGCCAGGGTACAGATACCCACCAGAAGCCATTGGCTGATATAGAGGGAAAGAGGCATTTTCCCGGCGGAGAGGGGCTCCAGCATATCCGGATGATTGGTGCTGATGTAGCCCATGATTTTGGTGAAGCCGCCACCGGTTTCCATCATAGCGCCCAACAGGATGCCCAGGCCTACAATCATGGCGATGGCACAGCAGGCATCGGTAATGGCTACACCCTTGAAGCCGCCGATGGTGGTATAGATAACCACAATCAGGCCGAAGAGGGTCAGACCGGTAAAGTAGGAGAAGCCGGTAACAGCCTCAAAAAGCTTGGCCGCACCGACAAACTGGGCCACCATGGTGGTACAGAAGAAGGCGACGATGATCAGGGCTGCCAAATTTGCCAGGGCGTTGGACTGGTAACGGGCCCGGAGGACGTCAATTATCGTAACGGCGTCAATACGACGGGCTACCAGGGCAATTTTCTTGCCGAAAACACCTAAAACCAAAAAGATAACTACGACCTGGACAATGGCCATATACAGCCAGCCGTAGCCGATAATCCAGGCCATGCCGGGACCGCCGACAAAGGTGCTGACGCTACTGTAGGTCGCTGCCGTGGTCATAGCCAGGACGAAGCCGCCCAAGGTACGTCCACCGATGAAATAGTCCTTAGCAAAGTCCTTCTTACGGTCATTCTGGGAGCTTTTCTGAATATAAACGCTAATGCAGAGCATTAAAATCAAAAATATCAATACGGGGAGAAGGTTCAAGATATTACTCATGCTCATGCTCCTCCTCGTCTAAGTCGAAATCAATAAAAACCTTTTTTGTCAGGAAGAGGGTTACAAGAATTGCAAAAATCCATGTACCCAGGCAGCCGCCCCAAACCCAAAGGGGAGTCTGCAGGAAGGAGATGTTTACGTCGGCTAGGCCAAAGCCGGCCACCCACCAAAAAATAATGACTACCAGGGTTGCCCATACAGTAGCCAGTGCCTCGCGATTAGCTTGGCGAAATTTGTCGCTTCTTTTCATCTAAAGAAAGCTCCTTTCATTGTTGTGTACGTTGCCTAGGGCAATCGCTCCGCCTACATTTTAACATAAATTAAGGTAATGTACAGCTTTTTTATGATATAATATATTATGGAGGAAGATTAGTAATGTATATTTTATGTACGCAGTGGGTCACCCTGAGCGTTGTTTTTTTTCTAGTTAATTATCAGGGCAGCTTTTTACAGGTAGTCACCCTTGGAGGACTGGTCCTGGGCGCCCTCATCGTAGGACTGGTGGTCACCCTGGCAGATGAGTTGGGGCGGCATCTGAGCTATTTTACCGGCAGAGCCCTGGTTTTGGCAGCTGCCTTTCTGGGACTGGAGGGAATTTGCGCCTTCCTGCCCGGTTATCAGCTGGAGCAGTCCTGGCGGGGCTGGGTCTTTATTCTGGGCTACGCAGTTTTTGCCATCTGTATTGGTAATATCTTAAGGAAGAGGAGAAAGTAATGGAAATCAAATTAATTGCCAGCGATTTGGATGATACGCTGTTGAATAGTGATACCCAGATTTCCGACCGCAATGCGGCAGTTATTAGAGCGGCTTTGGAAAAGGGTATCATCTTTTTGATTGCTACGGGCAGAATGTATATTTCTGCTGTAAAATTTGCGGAGCGCCTAGGCCTGGACGTACCCCTGGTTACCTATAATGGTGCTCTGGTCAAGGAAAATATCAGCGGTAGGGTTTTATATGAAAACCGTCTGAATTATGATACCGCTAAGGAAATTTTGGATTATTGCAAGGCTAACCACCGCTATGTGCAGGTTTATGTGGGGGACGAAATCCTGGTAGCAGAAAAGGGCTACTGGACGGAGATGTACGAGAAGATTTCCGGCATCAAAATCCGCATTGCCGGTGATGAGGCCTTTAATATTAAGGAAGCTCCCTATAAGCTGCTGGCTATTAGCGAGGAGGGCCACTTTGAAGAAATGTGGCAGGAATTTGAGGAAAAATTTGGTGATAAGATTGACATTACCAGCTCCAAGGATAACTTCCTGGAGCTGATGGAGCCCGGTATCAATAAATGGGATGCGGTCAAGGCCGTAGCAGCCCAATACGGCATTAAGCCGGAGGAGATTATGTGTATCGGCGATTCTAATAACGATATGAAGATGATTGCCAATGCCGGTCTGGGCGTAGCCATTGGTAATGCCAAGGATAAGGTTAAGGACTGTGCCAAGATTGTTACCGCCAGCAATGATGAGGATGGCGTGGCCTTGGTCATTGAGCAGATCCTGACCCAGCAGGTACAGGTGCCCGAGGAATAGGCCATGGCCATTATACCGATTTTTATACCCCACGCCGGCTGTCCCCATCAATGCGTCTTTTGTAACCAGAAGACCATCAGCGGCCAGAAGTCAGCGGCCGTGGTGGAGGCAAGGCGGCAGCTGGAGCGCTGGCTCCAGTGGGTTAGTCCCAGCCTGGAGAATGAGGCGGCCTTTTATGGCGGCTCCTTTACCGGTCTGGATTTAGCTCTGCAGGAGGAGCTTTTAGGCTTGACGGATGAGCTGCTGGCCCAGGGCGTTATCGGCTCCGTCCGGCTTTCCACCCGTCCGGATTATATCCAGCCTCAGGTGCTCCAGCTTTTACAGCGGCACGGGGTAAGGCTGGTGGAATTAGGAGTCCAGTCCCTGGACAATGTCGTTCTGGAGGCGGCGGAGCGGGGGCATACGGCGGAGCAGGTAGCTCGTGCTGTACAGCTGCTGCGGGAGTATGGCTTCCAGGTGGGCCTCCAGCTTATGGTGGGCCTGCCTAGGCAGACGCGTACCAGCATGGAGGCAACGGTGGCCCAGGTGGTGGCACTCCGACCGGAGCTGGCCCGAATTTATCCCCTGTTGGTTATTAAGGGGACGCCTCTGGAGCAGAGCTACCGTCGGGGAGAATTTATTCCTTTAACCCTGGAGGAGGCAGTGGGCCAGGCGGCCTATATGTATGCAGAGCTGACACAGGCTGGAATAAGGGTAATCCGAATCGGGCTTCAGCCTGACGAGGAGCTGTGTGCGGCAGGTAATATTATTGCCGGACCCTTTCACCCCGCCATGGGAGAGCTAGTCAAGGCCAGGGTTCTCAGGGAGGAGCTGACTCCCCGTCTGGTGGAGCTCAGCAGGCAGCTAGCGGCAGATGAGGTGCTGACGGTGCTGTGCCCACCCCGACTTTTATCCAAGGTCAGGGGACAGAAAAGCGCCAATGTGGAATATTGGGAGCAGCTGCTCGGCAGCCGGCCCGTGGTCAAGCAGGCGTTGGTGGAGAAGCTGCAGGTGCTGCGCCTGCCCAGAAATGCCGTGATGTAAGATATATGGATAGAAATAGGTGATATGAGTGCGCTTAAAGTCTTTTACGACCTACGGCTTTAAATCCTTTGCCGATAAAACTGAATTAACCTTTGATCGTGGCATTACGGCCATTGTCGGGCCCAACGGCTCCGGCAAAAGCAATGTCTCTGACGCTATCCGCTGGGTTTTGGGCGAGCAGAGCGCCAAATACCTACGTGGAAGCAAGATGGAGGACGTTATCTTTTCCGGCAGCAGCAAGCGCCGGGCCCTGGGTGTGGCTGAGGTAACCCTTATCTTTGATAACCAGGACCAGAGCCTGCCCCTTGATTTTACCGAGGTTAGTCTGACCAGGCGCATTTTCCGCAGTGGCGAAAGTGAATATGCCATTAACAGGAAAAATTGCCGCTTGAAGGATATTGTGGACCTGATGGCCGACACGGGCCTGGGTAAGGGCTCCATGTCCATCATCGGTCAAAATAAAATTGATGAAATCCTCAATAGTCGTCCCGAGGACAGAAGAATGATTTTTGAGGAGGCCGCAGGCATTGCCAAATACCGTCTACGGAAGAAGGAAGCTCTCCGTCGTCTGGAGGACACGGGAAATAATTTAACCCGTATTAATGATATTAAAATAGAAGTGGATAAGCAGGTGGAGCCCCTGCAGGAGGCAGCAGCCAAAACGCTGCGTCACAATGAGCTGCAGCAGGAGCTGCGCCAGTGCACCCTGACCAGCCTGATGCAGAAGCTGCAGGGCATGGAACAGGTCAGAAGCCGACTGCTGGCCCAGAAGGCAGAGCTGGAGGCGGCCTATTCCCAGGAGCTGGTCCAGCTTAGCCAAAAGGAAGCCCAGGCCAGTGCCATCCAGCTTAAGCTGGACCAGCTGGGCGAGGGCTACAGCAAGCTGCAGGACGAAATCCGCGACCAGGAAACCGCCATTGAAAAGTTGCGGGGCAGCCAGGCCGTCTTGGAGGAGAGAAAGCAGCAGAACCGGAAGGCCCAGGAGCGCCTGACCAAGCAGAATGGCAAGCTGGAGGAGCAGTCCCAGGGACTGGAGGCGAAGCTGCAGGAGCTGGTAGCCGAATTCGACACCTTGGACAAGCAGCGTCTGGCCGCAGAAATTAAGGCTAGGCAGCTGGCTGAGGCCAAGACGGCCCAGGAGGCGGTGCTGCACCAGGTGCAGGAGGAAAACTCCACCCTACAGGCCAGCTTCTTTACAGATTTACAAAAGCTGCTGGAGCTGCGCAATAGCCTGCAAGGCCTGGAAAGGATGCAGGAGGAGCGGGTCCGCCAGCGGGAGGAGCTGAAGCAGCAGCTGCAGGAGCAGGAGACCGAGCAGGCCCAACGGGAGCAGGACTACCAGCAGGTGCTGGGGGAAAAGGCCCGTAATGACCATGAGGGGCAGCGCCTGGCTGACGAATTAGCAGAGCTGCAGCGCCAGCTGAATCAGGCGGAGGAGGAGCTGAAGAGCCTCCACGCTAAACAGCTCCAGTATCAGGCCCAGCTGACCACAGCGACAACCAGGGAGGAATCCCTGCGGAAGCTGCAGCAGGCCTACGAGGGCTTTGACCATGGTACCAGGAGCATCCTGACCAGCAGGGAGTCCTGGCGACCCCGGATTATCGGTGTGGCAGCGGAGCTGCTGAGCATGGACCCCCTGTATGTAACGGCCATGGAGGTAGCTTTGGGCGGTGGTGCGCAGAATCTGCTTACGGAGGATGCGGCGACAGCCAAAGCTGCCATCAATTATCTGAAGCAGCATAAATTAGGACGGGCTACCTTCCTGCCCCTAGATATAGTCCGTCCCCGTCAGCTGAGCGAAGCGGAGCAGCAGCTGGCCAAGGAGCCCGGCGTATGTGGCTGGGCTGTGGACCTGGTCAGCTATGAGCCCCGTCTGGCCAACGCCATCAGCTTTTTACTGGGACATATCCTCATTGTGGAGGATATGGATGTGGCCCTGGCCGTAGCCAAGCGGGCCAAGTATAAATTTAATCTGGTTACCCTGGAGGGCGAGCTGCTGAAGGCCGGTGGTAGCCTGACTGGCGGCAGCCGACGTCAGAAGGAGGGCTATTTAAGCCGACAGCGGGAAATCGACCAAGCTGTCGCCCAGGCGGAGGAATGGCATGGCAAGCTGCTCAGCCTGCAGGAGCAGGTGGAGGCCGTGGAGGCGGACCAGAGCCGTCTGACGCAAAAGCTGCAGCAGACCGTGGAGCAGGTACAGCAGAAGAAGCTGCTGGCTAATAGCCTGCTGATCAAGGCGGACCATCTGCATAAGGAGCAGCTGGCAGCCGGAGCCCAGCTGGAGGAGCTGTTGAATAAGCGCACTGAGCTGGCTCAGGCCTATCTGGCCCAGCGGGATGAGGTCAAGGCTCTGCGTGAACAGCTGCAGCAGCGGGAAAGCCAGGATGTGGCGGCTAAGGAAGCACTCCAGCAGCTCAAGCAGCGGGTAGCCCAGGAAAATTCCAAGCTGGCCGCAGTCGCTAATCAGCTGCGGGATGCTCAGCTGGAGCAGGAAACCTCCGCTGCCAAAACCGGCTATGTCAGTGACAGCATCCGCAATCTGGATGAAGAAAATCTCCGTCTGCGGAAGGAGCTTACTGCCAATCAGGAGGAGGCTGCCCATCTGGTACAGGAGCTGCAGCAGTGCGATGAGGAGCAGTTGCAGGGACGGCAGGAGCTGGAACGCCAGCTGGCCCAGCTGCAGCAGACCGTAGGTGGACGACAGCGCTATCTGGAGCAGAAGTCCGGCCTGCAGGAGGAGCTGCAGCAGGCGGAGGAGGCCGTACAGGAGGCTCGGCATAGCAGTAGCCTCAGTGAGGGCCGGGTCCGTAATGTGGATTTGGAACTTTCCCGTCAGAATAGCGACTATGACCATGCCAGAGAGCAGCTGACCAGTGTGTACCAGCTGACGGAGGAGGAAGCGGCAGCCGAGGAGCTGCTGGACCTTGACGCTCCGGCATTACAGCGGCGGGAAAAGCAGCTGCAGCAGGAAATTACGGTTCTGGGCCCGGTTAATCCGGCGGCCCTGGAGGAATATCAGGCTGTCAAGGAGCGAAGCGAATTTCTGAACCAGCAGTACGATGACCTGTGCCGGGCTAAGGAGAATCTGGAGACCGTTATCGGCCAGATCAACACAGGCATGACAAAGAAATTTAAGGAAGCCTTTCAGCAGATTAACGGCTATTTTGCCGGCTGCTATCAGAAGCTTTTCGGTGGTGGTACGGCGGTGCTGAAACTGGCTGATCCTGAGGATATATTACATTCAGGTATCAATATCGAGGTGCAGCCTCCGGGTAAGAAGCTGCAGAGCCTTTATCTGATGTCCGGTGGCGAAAGAGCCCTGACGGTTATTGCACTGCTGTTTGCGCTGCTCAGCTATCAGCCGGCACCATTCTGCATTCTGGATGAGATTGATGCGGCCTTGGATGATGCTAATATAGTAAGATTTTCTAATTTTTTACGAGATTATGCTCGTGATACCCAGTTCATCATCATTACCCACCGCAAGGGCACCATGGAATGTGCTGATACCATGTACGGTATTACCATGGAGGAATCGGGTGTCTCCAAATTACTTTCAGTAAAGATTAGTACAAAGGAGTAAGGATTATGGGATTTTTTGACAAATTAAAAGCAGGCCTGAGTAAAACGAGAAAGAATTTTACCGACAGAATCCAGGAGCTGGTCAGCTTTTCCACCAAAATTGACGAGGACTTTCTGGAAGAATTAGAGATGATCCTCATTTCCGCCGACGTAGGTGTCAAGACCACCGAAAAGCTGATTACGGCTGTACGTCAGGCAGCGAAGAAGAATGAAATCAAGGGCACCGAGGAGGTTATGCCCTTCCTGAAAAAATACCTCTCCGAAATGCTGGCTGACAGTGGCCAGCGTACCCGTATCGGTGCGAAGCCTACGGTTATCCTGGTAGTAGGTGTCAATGGCGTGGGCAAGACCACCACCATCGGTAAATTAGCTAATTATTTTACCCTCTTCAACTATAAGGTCGTGCTGGCTGCCGGTGATACCTTCAGAGCTGCTGCCTCCGAGCAGCTGCAGATCTGGGGCGAGCGTGCTAACTGCGACGTTATCCGTCATGCCGAGGGTGCGGACCCAGCTGCCGTCGTATTTGATGCCGTGAAGGCTGCCATTGCCCGTAAGGCGGATATCCTCTTCATTGATACCGCAGGTCGTCTGCACAATAAGAGTAATCTGATGAACGAGCTGGAAAAAATCCACCGCATCATCAAGAGGGAAATTCCGGAGGCTCCCCACGAAACCTTTCTGGTTCTGGATGCAACCACCGGTCAGAATGCCATCAACCAGGCCAAGGTCTTTATGGAAACCGCCAATGTTACCGGCGTAGTCCTGACCAAGCTGGACGGCACCGCTAAGGGTGGCGTGGTTATCGCCATTAAGGAGGAGCTGGGCCTGCCCGTAAAATGGATTGGCGTAGGCGAAGGAATTATGGACTTCCGTCCCTTTGAGCCCGATAAATTTGTAGAAGCCTTATTTGATACTGACAAATAAGCTGACCGCAAAATTATTTAAGACTGACAAGTAAAAATACTTGACAACATTTTGCGTATCTAGTATACTATCAAAGTCAGATATTTTGAATGAAGGAAATGGAACATTGTTAGAACAGGATTTTGAGCAGAGAATGCGTTTAGGACGTCTTTTTGATATGTACGGCGGCCTGTTAACTGAAAAACAGCAGCAGTGCTTAAGGTTTTACTTTTATGATGATCTGTCCCTGACTGAGATAGCTGAGGAAATGGAAGTTTCCCGTCAGGCTGTCCATGACCTGCTGAAAAGAGTGGAACAGACTCTGGAACGCAACGAAAAGAAATTGGGCCTTCTGGCTCGTGACACAAGAGATGAGGAACGCTTGCGTTCTGTAATACAGTTGTTGACGGCTGAGCCGTCACAAAAAGAGCAAGCCATCAGCATCCTGAATGAGATGTGTGGCGAAGGTAGGTAAGGTAGAACATGGCTTTTGAAAATTTATCTGAAAGATTACAAAATGCTCTTAAAATGTTCCGTGGCACCGGTAAAATCACTGAAGAGGATTTGAAGGCGCCCCTGCGTGAGGTACGCATGGCCCTGTTAGAGGCGGACGTAAACTTTAAGGTTGTTAAAGACTTTGTCGCTAAGGTGAAGGAAAGAGCTTTAGGTGCGGAGGTTACCCAAAACCTGAGCGCTCACCAGCAGATTATCAAAATCGTCAATGACGAATTAATCCAGCTGCTGGGCGGTACTCAGAGTAAGCTGACCGTCAGCCCCAAGCCGCCCACTATTATTATGCTGGTTGGTCTCCAGGGTGCTGGTAAAACTACCACCGCTGGTAAGCTGGCCATGCATCTGAAGCGCAAAAATAAAAAACCGCTCCTGGTTGCAGGCGACGTATACCGTCCCGCAGCAATTACCCAGCTGCAGGTTTTAGGTGAACAGATTAATGTTCCCGTCTTCTCCCTGGGTGATAAGGTATCCCCGGTAGAGATTGCCGAAAAGGCAGTTGCTAAGGCAGCATCCCTGGCTTGTGATACGATTATTATCGATACCGCAGGTCGTTTGCATATTAATGAAGAGCTGATGGAGGAATTGCGCAATATTAAAGGCACAGTTCATCCCCACGAAATTTTGCTGGTCGTTGACGCTATGACCGGTCAGGATGCCGTAACCGTTGCTGAAAGCTTTAATACGGAGCTGGGCATTGACGGCTTAATCGTTACCAAATTAGATGGTGACGCCCGCGGTGGTGCAGTCCTTTCCGTTAAGGCAGTTACCGGTAAGCCGGTAAAATTAATCGGCTTGGGTGAAAAGCTGGAGGCTTTGGAGCCCTTCCATCCCGACCGTATGGCTTCCCGTATCCTGGGTATGGGCGATATCCTGACCCTGGTAGAAAAAATTCAGTCTACCACGGACCTGGCTAAAGCTCTGGAAATGGAAAAGAAGCTGCGTAAGGATGAATTCACTCTGGAACAATTCCTGGAGCAGATGCAGCAGGTGAAGAAATTAGGTTCCCTGGATACCATCTTGGGTCTGATTCCCGGCATGGGCGGCATCAGCCAGAAGCTGAAGGAAGCTAATGTGGATGAAAAGGAATTTGACCGCATTGAAGCGATTATCCGTTCCATGACTCCTAAGGAGCGTCGCAATCCGGATATAATTAATGGCAGCCGTCGTAAACGTATCGCTATGGGTTGTGGTATGCGCGTCCAGGATGTCAACAAGCTCTTAAAGAACTTTGCAGAGAGCAAGAAAATGATGAAGAAAATGCAAGGTATGGCTAAGTTTGCTTCTAAAGGTGGATTTAAACTCCCCTTTATGCATTAATACATGAAATCTAAATGTGAGATATTAAATTAAGGAGGTGAAAATCCACATGGCAGTTAAAATTCGTTTGAAACGTATGGGCGCTAAAAAAGCTCCTTTCTATCGTATTGTTGTTGCTGACTCCCGTTCTCCTCGTGATGGCAGAATCATTGAAAGCATTGGCTACTATGACTCCACCACTCAACCGGTTAACCTGAAAATCGACGCTGAAAAAGCAGTTGATTGGATGAACAAAGGTGCACAACCTACTGATACCGTAAGAACTCTGTTCAGCAAAAACGGCATCATGAAACAATATGCTGAATCTAAAGCAAAATAATTAGAGAGGCGTGATTTACATGAAGGAATTGGTAGAAGTAATGGCCAAGTCTCTTGTAAGTAATCCGTCTGCAGTAGTCGTGGAGGAGGAAACTACCGGTACAACAACGGTACTTCGCCTCCATGTTGCTTCTGAGGATATGGGTAAAGTTATTGGAAAACAGGGCCGTATTGCGAAAGCAATCAGAACAGTTATGAAAGCAGTTGCAACCCGCGAAAACGTAAAAGTTATTGTGGAGATTATCTGAGTAAAAGGATGGTAGGATCGCATGGAAGATATGTATATTAAAGTTCCTGTTGCAGTCAAGGCTAAAGTAACCGAAGATTTGAAGTTGAAAATTATTGGAGATCTCCAAAATACTATAAAACAAATGGAATTAGACCTGGAGCAGTTTGAAGCTCGGGCTAAGGAAGTTATGAATCAGGCAGCATCCAATTTGAACATGCTCCCGGCTTTGCGTGAACAAATTGATGTGGAAAGACAAAAACGCGTAGCAGCGAAAACTGATGCTGAAGCTAAGCTGAAAAGAGCAGAAGCTTTGGAATTGGGCGCTGAAATTGGTCATGGTACCTTGGAACGCGTTGTCAAAATTGCTGTTGGTACTGATTTGGACGCTCTGATGGGCGCTGAAATCCTGACCGAAGACGGCAAGGTAATCGCTTTCCGCGAATGATGCAGAATAAGAATATTATTATTGGTAAAATTGTCGCTCCGCACGGTGTGCGGGGCGATATTCGTATTATGCCTCTAACGGATAGGCCGGAGCAGTTTTTAACCTTAAAATATCTGCTGTTAGAGGATGGTCGAACCCTACATATCAGGGCTGCCCGCTTCCATAAGGGCATGGTCCTGGTCAGCACTAAGGAATTTACTACGATGAATGACGCAGAGCTGCTGCGTAATTTATCCGTTTCCATCAAGGTGGAGGACCTGCCCCCGTTGGAGGAGGGTCAATTCTATGTTTCTGACCTGATCGGTATTCCCGTCTATGACCTGGAGGGTCAGCAGTTGGGTACCTTTAAGGATGTAATTTCCACCGGCAGCAATGATGTTTACGTTATTGCCGTGCCCCAGGGCAAGGATATCCTGGTTCCCGCCCTGAAGGAGCATTTTAAAGAAATTAATCTGGCAGAAAGACGCATTGTAGTGCAGCTGCCGGAATGGACTGATGCAGAATGAGATTTCTATTTGTCACGCTCTTTCCCGAGCAGATTGAGCAGGCCGTTTCCCATAGTATTATCAAAAGAGCCATCGCCAATGGATTAATCCAGGTCAGCTGTATCAATCCCCGCGATTTTACTACGGACCGCCATCATACGGTGGATGATACTCCCTTTGGCGGCGGCGTGGGCATGGTGCTGAAGCCGGAGCCCCTGGTAACTGCCATCCGTAAGGCTAAGGAGCAGCTGCCGGAGGCCAGGGTCATTGCCCTCTGTCCCGGTGGCCGTACTCTGAAGCAGGAGATTGTGGAGGAATATGCTCATTCCGGTCAGGATATTATTTTCGTCTGTGGCCATTATGAGGGCTTTGACGAACGCATCTTCAACTGGGTGGACGAAAAGCTGTCCATTGGCGATTATGTTCTGACCGGTGGAGAGCTGCCGGCGCTGATCGTCATGGATGCAGTGGCCCGCTTTATACCGGGGGTATTGGGTAAGCTGACCAGTGCGGAGGAGGATTCCTTCAGTGCTGCGGATGGCCTGCTGGAATATCCCCAGTACACCCGCCCCGTGGACTTTGAGGGCCTGGTGGTGCCGGAGGTGCTGCGCAATGGTAATCATGCCCATATTGCGGCCTGGCGGAAAAAGCAGTCCGTCAAGGCCACCTATCGTCTGCGTCCGGAGCTGATACCGCCGGAGCTGGAGCAGGCCATTTTAGGCCATTTCCCCGGCAAGGTCAGCAAAACAGAAAAACGCTTCTATGCCGAGCTGCGGCAGGAGCTGGAGGAGGAGGGACTGCTGCATGGCTAAGCTCTATGTGGGCCTGGTCCACTATCCCATCTATAATAAGCGCATGGACGTAATTGCCAGCGCGGTGACTAATTTTGATATTCATGATATTTCCCGTACCTGTCGTACCTACGATGTGGCCCGCTACTATCTGATCCATCCCCTGGAGGTACAGCGGGATATTATTCAGAAGATTATCGGCTACTGGCAGGAGGGCTATGGGCGCGTCTATAATCCGGACCGCAGTGATGCCCTGGACCGGGTCTGCTGGCGCCCCGATATTGAGGCAGCAGCCTTGGATATTGCTCAGCAGTGTGGTCAGCGTCCCTACATCGTTACCACCGATGCCAGAATTTACCCCAATACAGTCAGCTACGGCTTTATGCGGAAGCAGCTGCAGGAGGGGGACCGGCCGGTGCTGCTGCTTTTGGGTACCGGCTTTGGTATTGAAGCGGAAACCATGAAGAAATTTGATTACATCCTGGAGCCGATTTACGGCGCCTGTGATTATAACCACCTGTGCGTGCGCTCGGCAGCGGCCATTATCCTGGACCGGCTGGCTGGTGAAGCCTGGTGGGAAAAGCAATAAGGGCTTTGCTAAAAAATTAGCTTGGAGGCAAAAATTTTATTGCAATGTCCATAAAGATATGTTACAATGTTTTTTGTGTAATACGGGCGGTCCGCTGTGAGTTCACACATGAACGTCTATGATTTTAGGAGGAAATTATGAACATTATTGAAGCTTTAGAACAAGAACAACTTCGCAATGATATCCCTGACTTCCGTGCAGGCGATACCGTAAAAGTTTATGCAAAAATCGTCGAAGGTACCAGAGAACGTATCCAATTGTTTGAAGGCGTTGTAATCGCTCGCAGCGGTTCCGGCGTTCGTGAAACCTTTACCGTTCGTCGTATTGCTTCTGGCGTTGGCGTAGAAAGAACTTTCCCGGTTCACAGCCCTCGCGTTGAAAAAATCGAAGTAGCTCGTCGTGGTATTGTACGTCGTGCAAAACTGTACTATCTGCGTAACCTCACCGGTAAAGCAGCTCGTATCAGAGAACGCCGCTAATCCAGACTATGTTCATAGTGAAAGGGACTGTTTTGACAGTCCCTTTTATTTTTTTGCCTAAATTGCTTTAGAGCTGTCCAATAGGGTTACTACCTGCTTGAAGCAGCCAGCAGGGGGCTTTTAACCTGGTGCGGGAGCATTTTGCCATGAAGATAACACAATTTAAGTATAGAAGAAAGACCACAAATATGATAAAATGATTAATAGCTGTTCCTACAGCTATGAAGGGAGTAATAAAAATGAGTAGTAAAGATAGTAGTTCCTGGCAGGATACGGCTAGTGATTGGTTAATTTCCATTATCATTGCCGTAGCCCTGGCTTTTTGTATTCGTACCTTTTTAGTGGAGCCCTATATGGTGGAGGGTACCTCCATGTATCCCACGCTGAAAAACCATGAGCGCCTGGTGGTGGATAAGCTGAACCATTATATCAGCAATCCTGCCAGAGGCGAAATCATCGTCTTCCGTTATCCTCAGGATGAAAGCCGCGACTTTATCAAACGCGTTATCGCCGTACCCGGTGACCGTGTGCGCATGGAAAGTGGTCAGGTCTATGTTAATGACGAGGCTCTGAATGAGCAGTACATCTACCTGGACGACCCCAAGGGCAGAAATATGTCCAGCTATCCTGAAACCGTCATCCCTGAGGGCCATGTTTTCGTCCTAGGTGATAACCGTAATAATTCCGTGGACAGCCGTTTCCCCAATGTGGGTCTGGTTGAGGACAGATTGATTAAGGGTAGGGCAGTACTGGCCTTCTGGCCTTTGGATGAATTCCACGTCATCCATGCTGACAATGGGTTGAACAAATGAGTATAGCAGATTTTAAAATACAATGGTTTCCTGGTCATATGACCAAGGCGAAGCGCATGATGGAATCCCAGGTAAAGCTGGTGGACGTGGTGGTGGAAATGCTGGATGCCCGCATTCCCCGCTCCAGTACCAATCCCATGCTGCTGGAGGTGCTGGGGGGCAAGCCCAAGGTTATTGCTCTGAATAAGACGGATATGGCTGACGCTGCCCAGACTGATTTATGGATTGACAAGCTGAAGAAAAGCGGTCTGACCGTGTGCAAGGTGGACTGTGCTACGGGCAAGGGTGTTAAGCAGCTGATTAGTGCCGTCCAGCTGGCTGCAAAGCCGGTTATAGACAAATGGCTGAAGAAGGGTGTCCGCAACCGCTCCGTCCGGGTAATGATCGTAGGTATTCCCAATGTGGGAAAGTCCACCCTGATTAACCGCCTGGTCGGCCGGACCAAGGTGGTAGCTGCGGATAAGCCGGGTGTTACCCGTGGCCAGCAGTGGGTAACCATTGCCAAGGGTCTGGAGCTTTTGGATACTCCGGGCGTTTTGTGGCCCAAGTTTGAGGACCCGGAAATAGGCTTCTGCCTGGCAGTGACCGGTGCCATCAAGGAGGATGTTTTTGACCGTGAGATGGCGGTGGAGCTGCTGGTGGAGCGTCTTATGGGACGTTATGGTGCAGAGCTGGAGGCTAAATATGGCATTCAGCTGACACCGGAGGATACGGACCGTACTGTGCTGGCGAAGATTGCCACTGCCCGTGGCTGCTTGAAGGCTGGCGGCGTGCTGGATTTGGATAAGGTGGTACAGATTGTCCTGCGCGACTTCCGCTCCGGTAAGCTGGGTCGTTTTACTCTGGATGAAGCATAAGAATATTGTAGACTAGTCGAATTTCGGCTAGTCTTAGCTGGATTTGCGTATCGCTATGTAAGCTAAAAAGTCCAAGGGAGGAAAGCCTCCCTTGGACTTTTTTTACCCTTGCCCAACCTTGAGGAAGGGTGTCCGCTTACGGGCGAAGAGGGGGTTCTGGTGCGAGTAATTAATTTGTACGAGCGAAGGCTAATAGAAAATGGCACTCGAAATGCACTCGAAATGCACTCGAAATGCACTCGAAATGCACTCGAAATGGCACTCGAAATATAAGCACCTAAGGTTAGTCGCTAGTCAGCTGGCCTTTTTTTGTCCTAAATAGCGCCAAAAAGCCCCCCGTAGGAGAGCTTTTTGACGTTGACAGCTATTTAATTATTTTCCTTAGCCTGAGCTATGCTTAATTCAATTTTCCTTTTTTCACAATCCACGGAAAGGACCTTGGCCCTTACCTGTTGGCCCACACTCAGGACTTCGTTAATTTTAATTCTCTGGTTGGCAATGGCGGAGATATGGATGAAGCCCAATACATGGGGAGAAATCCGGGCAAAGGCGCCAAAGGGATAAATGCGCTCAATCTGGCAGCTGATGATGATGCCGGGTAGAATGCTTCTTACCTCGGCCAGCCAGGGGTCCTCCTGGAGTGCCTTTAGGCTCAGCTGGATTTTACCCTTGGAGGGGTTGAGCTGCTTAATATAGACCGCCAGCTGGTCGCCTACCTGGGCAACATCGTGGGGATTGACCTTGCGCTCCCAGGAGAGATCGTTCTTATGAATCAGGCCCAGGACATTATCCGGCAGCTGGACGAAGATGCCGAAGTTGACGATTTTAGTAACAGTACCGGTAACTACGGAGCCCTGCTCCAGCTTTTCCAGACCGGCACGGGTCAGCTCCTGGTTGGCATTACGGGCTAGCTGGCCCAGCTGGGTACTGAGTTCCTTATTGCTGACATTAATTTTCTTCTCCTTTTTATCAATGCGGATGATGTCCGCCGGCATTACCTGACCCAGATATTTCTGCAGCTCGGGAGCCAGGTTGGGGCTGAGCTGGGGGGTGGGGAGGAAGGCGGGCAGACCGTTGCTGAGTGCTACTCTTAGGCCGAGGATGATCTTATGCTTATTGGTGACGGGATGGAGCAGTCTGACCGTAGTGGGGCGCTTTTCTCCCGGCGCCAGCGGTTGGAGCTCCTCCCAGGCTGCTACCTTATCCGCCTTCAGCTTGGAGAGGATAACATAGCCGTTCTTACCCTCAACTGAAACGATAATCGCCTGCAGCTGGTCCTGGGGCTGGATGGTATGCTGTAATTTGGCGGCAGTACCACCATAGGTCCACTTGGGATAGGGGATGAGGCCGGTCTGTTCCTGACCAAAGCGGACCCAGGCGCCCTCCTCTGTCAGATGGGTTACGGTGCAGGTGTAGAGCTGACCGTATTGTAGGTCGCTGGTGGGTGCAGGTGCAGCCGTCGGTGCCGCCTCCGCAGAGGTAGCAGCTGTATGGGAAAACAATTTTGCGATTAAACCTGTAAAAAACATTTCAACACCCTTTCTTCCTAAAAATTGGTTGTAACCAAGGTGGTCGGGTTTGGTAGCCAGGATGTGATTAGCTACCCCAACCAATACTCATACTCTAATTATAGCATTTTATGGAGAAAAAGGTGATAAAATAATGTATTCCTGTACAAAGGGAATGTACGGGAAAGGTCTTTTAAGTGACTTAGTCACCATAACGGATATTGACTATTAATTAGCCTTATGTTAGAATATACACAACAAAGGGAAAACAACTAAACCTTAGTTGATAAAACTAAATTATAAATTGTAAAAATAAAGGAGAAATTACTATGAAATTTGCAGAAAAATTAAATCCGTATTTGGCTAACCTGGTTGTACTCTACGCAAAATTCCATGATTTACACTGGAACGTAAAAGGCAAAATGTTTGTTGCCGTACATGAATATACTGAAAGCCGCTATGATGACCTGGCGGAAAAATTTGATGAGGTTGCAGAAAAAATCATCATGAAGGATGAAAAGCCCGTGTCCAAGGTGGCAGGCTATCTGGAATTGGCAACCGTAAAGGAAATGGCTGACAAGGAATTCTCCTGCGAAGAGGTTCTT
>RCNI01000062.1_pt1 | contig 97189 bp, 75 predicted proteins | sample 2041151 | NCBI WGS metagenome assembly RCNI01 (sample SAMN09708214, study PRJNA481090) | feces metagenome | isolation source: feces | place: Antarctica: Albino Rookery
GCAAGCAAAGGATGGCCCGTTCGTCTATCGGTTAGGACGCAAGATTTTCATTCTTGAAAGGGGGGTTCGATTCCCCCACGGGCTACAAAGACCTAAGCATCTCGCTTAGGTCTTTTTTTTGATATCTACCCCCCTGCAAACTTTCATTCGCCTAAAAAACTTTAAAAAATAATGAATCTAAAGAAGAAACCCAACCACACTTCACAATATATTAAAGGATAACACTCCATCCCAGCATTTACACGACAAAAACCAACTACTCATATCTTTTTGACATCAAACAGAAGTTATTGCTGACTAAGCAAACAGACAAGACACCCCATATCCAAAAAGAAAACAACATCTGATAAAGAAAAAGATAACTTATTGTTCTAATAGAAGTTAAGGCAACAATGTAGAAATATTTCTATTTTATAATTATTACAAATTAACAACATAGTAAAGATTAGGTGTTGTGTAATTTCCAATAAATACTTACCTTTGCAAAAGTTTAAAGCGAAACTATAAAATCATATCAAATCATTTTATTTATGGCAATTAATTTCAAAGAAGGTCGTTGGAACCATGAAATCAACGTTACCGATTTCGTAAAGACAAACATCACCCCTTACGAAGGCGACGCCTCCTTCCTGGCAGGACCAACAGAACGCACAAAAGCTGTATGGAACAAATGTTTGGAAGCATTGGCTGAAGAACGCGCTAATAACGGAGTACGCTCACTGGACCCTTCTACCGTATCTACTATCACTTCTTTTGCAGCCGGATATATCGACAAGGAAAATGAAGTTATCGTAGGTCTGCAGACAGACGAAGTTCTTCGTCGTGCAATCAAACCATTTGGTGGTATCAAAGTAGTAGAAAAGGCATGCCGTGAAAATGGTGTAGAAGTTGACCCTAAAGTAAAAGAAATCTTCACTCACTACCGCAAGACTCACAATGACGGTGTGTTTGACGCATATACAGAAGAAATTCGCTCATTCCGTTCTTTGGGCTTCTTAACAGGTCTTCCTGACAACTATGCTCGTGGACGTGTAATCGGTGACTACCGCCGTTTGGCTCTTTACGGTATCGACCGTTTGATTGAAGCTAAGCAGGATGACTTGCATCACCTCCTAGGCCCTATGACAGAAGCTCGTATCCGTCAGCGCGAAGAAGTAGCAGAACAAATCAAGGCTCTGAAGGAAATCAAAGTAATGGGTGAAATGTACGGTTTGGACCTCAGCCGTCCAGCTACAAATGCCCAGGAAGCTGTTCAGTGGGTTTACATGGCTTACTTGGCTGCTGTAAAAGAACAGGACGGTGCTGCGATGTCTTTGGGTAATGTTTCTTCATTCCTTGACATTTATATCGACTACGATTTGGCTCAGGGCAATATCGACGAAATCCACGCTCAGGAATTGATCGACCAGTTCGTTATCAAATTGCGTATGGTTCGTCACTTGCGTATGCACGCTTATACAGACATCTTTGCTGGTGACCCAACATGGGTAACTGAAGCATTGGGTGGTCGTTTCAACGATGGTCGTACTAAAGTTACCAAGACTTCATTCCGTTTCTTGCAGACTCTGTACAACCTCGGCCCTTCTCCAGAACCAAACTTGACTGTACTGTGGAGCCCTGAATTGCCAGAAGGATTCAAGAAATTCTGTGCACAGGTATCTATCGATACATCTTCTATCCAGTATGAAAACGACGACTTGATGCGTGAAGTACGCCAGACAGACGACTACGGTATCGCTTGCTGCGTATCTTTCCAGGAAATAGGTAAGCACATCCAGTTCTTCGGCGCTCGTTGTAACTTGGCTAAAGCTCTCTTGTTGGCTATCAACGGTGGCCGTTGCGAAAACACTGGTACTTTGATGGTAAAAGACATCCCGGCATTGAGCAGCGATGAACTGAACTTCGAAGAAGTACTTCAGAACTATAAGAAGGTATTGAAAGAAATTGCACGCGTTTACAATGAAGCAATGAACATCATCCACTATATGCACGACAAGTACTACTACGAAAAAGCTCAGATGGCATTTGTTGATACTGAACACTCTATCAACTTGGCATACGGTGTAGCTGGTATGTCTATCGCCGTTGACTCTTTGTCTGCTATCAAATACGCTAAGGTTAAAGCAAGACGTAACGAACTTGGCCTGACTGAAGGTTTCGATATTGACGGTGAATTCCCATGTTTCGGTAATGACGATGACCGCGTAGACCACTTGGCTGTAGACTTGATTTACTACTTCGATGAAGAATTGAAGAAGTTGCCTATCTACAAGAACGCTAAGCCAACCCTTTCTATCTTGACTATTACCTCAAACGTAATGTACGGTAAGAAGACAGGTGCTACTCCTGACGGTCGTGAAAAAGGTGTTGCTTTCGCTCCAGGTGCAAACCCAATGCACGGACGTGACAAGAATGGTGCTGTAGCTTCTTTGAGTTCTGTATCTAAATTGCGTTACCGCGATTCACAGGATGGTATCAGTAACACATTCTCTATCGTTCCTAAGTCATTAGGTGTAGACGCTGAAAACCGCATTGAAAACTTGGTAACTATGATGGACGGTTACTTCATCAAGGGTGCTCACCACTTGAATGTAAACGTACTGAACCGTGAAATGCTGGAAGATGCAATGGAACATCCTGAAAAATATCCACAGCTGACTATCCGTGTTTCTGGATATGCTGTAAACTTCATCAAACTGAGCCGTGAACATCAGTTGGAAGTTATTTCAAGAAGTTTCCATGAACGTATGTAATACAATACGCTGAAATTAGCATAATATAAGCAAGTGTTTGTCATTCGGAAAGTCGAAATATCAGCCTAATCTATCTAAAGGCTCCTTATTTATAAGACTTACCGGATGACAAATCTTTTTTTAATAACCTCTGTCATGCCACAGGCAAGACACAATATTTTTCCAAACTATGATTAGAGTACATTCATATGAATCTTTAGGTACTTACGACGGCCCTGGAATACGCCTAGTAGTCTTTCTGCAAGGATGCAACTTCCGCTGCCTGTATTGCGCCAATCCCGACACGATAGACGGCAAGGGAGAAAGCAAGGAAACTGCCCCAGAGGAGATTTTGCGCATGGCTGTCAGCCAAAAACCTTTCTTCGGGAAAAAAGGAGGTGTCACATTCAGTGGAGGAGAACCTACCTTCCAGGCAAAAGCACTGATTCCATTACTGAAAATGCTGAAAGAAGCTGGAATACATATCTGCATCGACAGCAACGGAGGTATATGGAACAAGGATGTAGAAGAGATGCTGTCGCTGGCAGACTTAGTGCTGCTTGACGTGAAAGAGTTCAACAACGAACGACACAAAGTTCTTACAGCCAGAAGTAACGAACAAACTCTCAAAACTGCAGCATGGCTGGAAGAGCACCACAAACCTTTCTGGCTTCGCTATGTACTGGTACAAGACTACAGTTTCTTTGAAGAAGACATCAAGACTATGGGTGAACATTTCAAAGACTACAAACAAATTGAAAGAGTGGAAATCCTTCCCTATCATACGCTAGGTGTACATAAATACGAATCCATGAACATGGAATATAAACTTAAGGAGGTACAGCCCAACACACCAGAACAATTGGAAAAGGCCAGACTGCTATTTGAAAAATATTTTAAGACTGTCTTTGTAAACTGATTGACATACAATATGTTTGAGAAATTATATCGGAAAAGAAAAAAAATGCAATCACAGATGCAGTATTTCCTTCCTTGATACATTTTAATATAAAAGAAAGGAAAGCACTCACTTCAATTAACTATAAATTCTCAAATTCGAGTTATTAACTTTACAAGAGAGAAAAAGAAACTTGCCCTATGTGAATAGCGCAAGTTTTTTTGTTTTACTACAATTTACTATATCGCTTAAAATGCGTGCACCCCGCGAATCACTTCGCAGGGTGCACCCAACTAATAACTAACTTTTTAATTTTGTGGTTTACGTAATTTCATATGACTAACACTGCAAAGATAAGGACTTAACTCCAAGAGCACAATACCTAAAAAGGGGTATTTTAAAGCCCTCCGGCAGCGATCAAATATTCATCTTCACTTCACCCAATTCTACCAGTTTATTTACTATTGCATAAATAGTAAGTCCGGCGGCCGAATGAATCTGCAATTTACGTGTAATGTTACGGCGATGAGTAATAACCGTATGGATGGAAATAAACAACTGCTCCGCTATTTCCTTATTGGTCATGCCACGTACCACACAACCAATAATTTCCTTTTCACGCTGGCTCAAATTATTCCGGTCCATATCCTCCTCTTCTGTAAAGTTCAACAGAGAAGCAATCTTTTTCTCCAATACCTCCATATCATCATATAAGGTCATAGAGTCATCATAGCCTTTCAAACGATTGGCATCAACAAAAGAGCAAAGCAAAGCAAGATACTTAGTCTGAACATCTGGATAATTCGTCTTAAACTCCTCCAAGTCAAACCAACCTTCAAATTGAGGATTCACAATCAATATATCTGGAGTCTGAGCCTCCATACAATGAGATAACCCTTCTTTAGAAGTTACCTCAACAACCCGAACTGTCACTTCCGGCAAATGTTTTAACACTGCAACCAGACCATTACGTATAATCACAGATGTTTCGGCTACAGCAACTACAATATTATCGTGAGATTTCATTTCTTCTCTCCTTTTCCAATTCCATTACAGCGGGAACAAATAGATAGTCTTCCACCTTATTGTGAGAATCCAAATCCTCTTCACAAATAAAGATGTCAAACAAAGTAGCATTCAATAATTGGTTATCACCCGTAGCTGGATAATATTTAATAATGATATTCTTTAATTCTGTAAGACGGGCGTTCACCTGATCATGATGACGGGCAAACACTCCAATATTAAAACCTTCAGGCACTTCTCCATTCATCAAAGTACGAACGTAAGTAAATACTTTTTCATTTTCATAACCCATGTGCTTGCGGACCTCATTCACATAATCATCGAAGAAACGCACGATGAGGAGGTTCACTTCATTGCTAGTTGAACTGTCCAATGCCTCCAACAGCTTTCTCCGGATGGAAGGCAACTGGAAATCCAAGAAGTAAGAATGGGCACGCTGAAGATACTCCATCAGTGCAGGAACAGAAAGACCATTGATGTGATCCTGTATAAAGTTACCCTCTTCGGTAAGGAAATTCACCACAATCAAAAAAGTACTACAGTCTACATCATTCATTCTGCATACTTCTTCCACTGTCTTATCGCCGAAACCGAGTGACACACCGAAGCGGCTTAAAACCTGCAAAAGTGTATAGTTGTCACAAATAAGGTCACTCATCTTGTCTGTCGGCCTATATATTTTAGCTCCACACATATTTAATTTCCAATTCATATTTATTTCATTTGCAAAGTAACACGATATTATATAACTCTACAATCCCCTTTACTAGGTATAATCGCACTACTGACAACCTACTGACAAAACCAATACACGAATTGTAGAAGGCTTAATGCATGATCGCTGATCGGTACGTTCTCCCACCAACCATAATATCTTTTCTTCATCGCACACCACATATTGATGTTCCTTCTGAAAAAGAGAAAGTTTACGGTCGCGAAGATAATCACGCACTTTCTTGAAACCTCTCATCCCAAAGGGCACAAAACGGTCGCCCGACTCCCAAAGCCGCAAAGTCAACTCTCCTTTTATAGTATCTGCATCCAGATAAACTGTATTAGGATTAGAAAAATCTATCTGGGCATCGGACCGTCCCAACACCCTATGACTCAACACCCAACCACCAGCATCCTCCTTATTGCCAACACGAAGCACCAAGGTGTCCCGGTCTCTTAAAAGTACATAAGCGCCTGCATAAAACAATTTTCCCGAATGGCCATTTACCATACATTCCAACAAACCGTCTATCTGAGAAGCATTAAACCCATAAGGATTTAATATTTCAAACAGCAAAGTAGAAGGGGCCGCTTCGTTTAGTAAAGCTGGAATAGAATATTCATTATCGGAAAGACGGACACGCTCCACAGCTTCTTTTATCGCCTGCCTGTAAATCACATCCGTGTCAGATAACCTCAAGGTAGTTTCATATATCGTATCACATATAGAAGGATTAATTTCTTTCAGCAGAGGAAGCACCTGCAAGCGTATCTTATTACGAGTAAATTCCGTTTCAAAGTTGGTGCTATCTGTTACATATTCTTGCTTCAGAGCGGAAAGATATTCTAAGATTTCAGTACGGCTAACCTCCAGCAACGGACGTATGATGTGTCCGTTTACTGCTGCAATGCCACGCAGTCCCTTAATTCCTGCCCCTCTTATCAAATTAAGCAAGAAAGTTTCTACACTGTCATCCTTATGATGGGCTACTGCCACTACTTGAGCTGTATACTTCACCCGCATTGCCTCAAACCAATCGTAGCGCAATTCACGGGCAGCCATCTCTATGGAACATTTATGCACTTCCGCATACCTCTTAGTGTTGAAGTGCACCACTTCTAAGGGAACCTTCAAATGTCCACACAAATCTCGTACAAAAGCCTCATCCCTGTCCGACTCCTCTCCTCTTAGATGGAAATTGCAATGAGCCGCCACACACGAGTAGCCAGAAGCACAAAGTACACGCAGCAATGCAACCGAATCGGCACCGCCACTCAAAGCGACAAGCACTTTGTCTGTTTTTGCAGCCAATTGCTTACGCTCTATATATTGATTTACTATTTTCTCTAACATATTACAAATGTACAAAAAGCAAATTGAATATTCGTCAATGACCATTATTTAAAAACATTCTAAATATGCTTGCAGATAAAAAGTGAAAGACGTATCTTTGCGGCAAATTATTTTAACTTGAAAAAAGTGTGATGATAAACATTTTAAAGGACTCTTTACTCTGAAAATCAACGTTTATCACATTTCACAAAACAACAAAACAATTAACATATGAGACTGTCAGAACTAAAAACAGGCGAAAAAGGAGTCATCATTAAAGTGATGGGACACGGAGGTTTCCGCCGAAGAATCATTGAAATGGGATTCATCAAAGGAAAACGAGTGGAAGTACTGCTCAACGCTCCTTTAAAAGACCCTATCAAATATAAGATTATGGGATACGAAATCTCTCTCCGCCGGCAAGAGGCCTCTATGATAGAGGTAGTCAGTGAAGAAGAGGCACGAGTATCTTTAGGGGAAGAGCATTTTCACAACCCTATCTCAGAAAATATTCCAGTATCGGAAAATGAACTGCATGAAATAGCCAAAGGGAAACGCCGCGTCATCAACATTGCACTGGTGGGAAACCCCAACTGCGGAAAGACATCCTTATTCAATATCGCTTCAGGAGCACATGAGCATGTAGGCAACTACAGCGGGGTGACTGTAGATGCCAAGGAGGGCTCTTTTAATTTTCAGGGATACAAATTCAAGATAGTAGACCTCCCTGGTACTTATTCGCTGTCGGCCTATAGTCCAGAAGAACTCTATGTAAGAAAACATATCATTGAAAAGACCCCAGATGTAATCATCAATGTAGTAGATGCCGGGAATATTGAACGCAACTTGTATCTTACTACCCAGCTCATTGACATGAACGTAAGAATGGTCATCGCACTGAACATGTATGATTCCCTTGAACATAGCGGAAATGTGCTAGACCACAAAAAACTGAGCCAATTACTAGGAGTGCCTATCATCCCGACTATCGGTCGCAACGGGAAAGGTATCGAGAACTTATTCCATGTCATTATCGGACTATATGAAGGGGCCGATTTCATGGGACAAAAAGAAGAGATACAGAATGAGGCACTGAAAGAATACCGTGAATGGCATGACTCTTATGTGCCAGACCATGAGTTTGGCAGCCACGCCGAAGAAGAACATGGCACTCAAGGACAGAATTTCATCCGCCACATCCATATCAACCACGGGCCAGAACTGGAACGAAGCATTGATGCCATTAAAAAAGAAATCGGTAAAACGGAAAGTATCCGGTACAAATATTCCACCCGATTCCTGGCCATCAAGTTACTGGAAAATGACAAGGAGATAGAAGAGCATGTCATAGCTACTTTACCTAACTGCAATGAAATTCTTTCAATCAGAGATAAAGAACAGGCAAGAATAAAATTTTCCATCAATGAAGATAGCGAACAGGCTATTACCGATGCAAAATATGGATTCATCACTGGCGCACTAAAGGAAACATATGAAGAGAAGAATCACCACACTGAACTTTTCACCCGTATCGTTGACAGCATTGTCACACACAAGGTGTGGGGATTCCCCATCTTCTTTGCCTTCTTATATTTGATGTTTGAATGTACCTTCACACTGGGAGCTTACCCTCAAGAATGGATTGAATGGCTGGTCGGTCTCATCGGTAACATTGTAGATAAATATATGGCAGCCGGACCGTTCAAAGACCTGATTATCAACGGTATTATTGGGGGTGTGGGAGGAGTTATTGTATTCTTGCCCAATATCCTTCTGCTTTATCTGTTTATCTCTTTTATGGAAGATTCAGGATACATGGCACGTGCCGCTTTCATCATGGATAAGCTGATGCATAAAATAGGCCTGCACGGCAAGTCTTTCATCCCACTCATCATGGGATTTGGATGTAATGTACCAGCCATTATGGCTTCACGCATCATTGAAAGCAAAAAATCAAGATTGGTCACAATATTAATCAATCCACTTATTTCATGTAGCGCACGCTTGCCTATCTATTTGGTTATGATTGGTGCTTTCTTCCCTCAACAAGCCAGCCTGGTGCTTTTCAGTATCTACTTATGTGGTATTCTGCTGGCTATCTTGATGGCCAAAATTTTCAGCCGGTTCATAGTCAAAGGAGATGATACTCCATTCGTAATGGAGCTTCCGCCATACCGACTTCCAACGGCTAAATCGGTGGCCCGCCATACTTGGGAAAAAGGAGCTCAATACTTGAAGAAAATGGGAGGTATCATCATGGTGGCCTCTATCATCATCTGGTTCTTGGGATATTACCCAAACCACGAACAGTATAACAGCCCTGCAGAACAGCAGGAAAATTCATATATTGGACAAGTGGGAAAAGCAATTGAACCAGTCATAGAGCCTCTTGGATTCAACTGGAAAATGGGTATCGGCATTTTGTCTGGGGTAGGAGCAAAAGAACTTGTAGTCAGCACATTAGGAGTTCTTTACTCCAATAATGAAGAAGACTTAGATAACATCGATCTATCGAGCCGTCTACCTATTACTCCATTGGTGGCTTTTACCTATATGCTATTTGTGCTGATTTATTTTCCTTGCATCGCTACCATTGTGGCTATCCGGCAAGAAGCCGGCAGTTGGAAATGGGGACTCTTCGCCGCAGGTTACACCACCCTGCTTGCCTGGGTTGTCTCTTTCGTCGTTTATCAAATAGGGAGTCTATTTATCTAAATTTAAAATAGGGCAGGAGAGCAAACAATCTGTTCTCTGCCCTTATAATACCACAAATTATGGATATACAAAACACACTCGTTTATATCACTGTAGGATTGTGCATACTCTATATGTGCAAATATTTCTTCAAAACAGTGAAAAGAGGCAAGGAAAAGTCAAACAATTGTGGATGTGGATGTTCCGGATGTAAAATAGCCTCATCAAACAAATACAACAAAAAAAGAACAAAAAAATTAATATAAGTGTTGCAGGTTTAAAATTTTAGTTATATCTTTGCATCGCAATTGGGAAAAACAATTACTACTCAACTGGTTCCTTGGATGAGTGGCTTAGTCAGCGGTCTGCAAAACCGTGTACGGCGGTTCGAATCCGCCAGGAACCTCCACTAAAAACAACAATTACTACTCAACTGGTTCCTTGGATGAGTGGTTTAGTCAGCGGTCTGCAAAACCGTGTACGGCGGTTCGAATCCGCCAGGAACCTCAAAGTAAACAAAATGCACTCTTAGCTCAGTTGGTAGAGCAACTGACTCTTAATCAGTGGGTCCAGGGTTCGAATCCCTGAGGGTGTACCAAATAGCTTTTAAAAGTGTATCAATTGTTACCTATGCACTCTTAGCTCAGTTGGTAGAGCAACTGACTCTTAATCAGTGGGTCCAGGGTTCGAATCCCTGAGGGTGTACCAAAGCAACATCTTTTGATGTTGCTTTTTTTATTGCTATCACCAGAACTACACTTAATTCTATTACATAAAATAAAAGCGGCTCAGTAGATAAATTATGGGGATAAATTCTTTCAACTAGGATTATTATCTATTTTGGCTTTATGAAGACGACAATCTATCCGCGAACTGCCGTACGCTTGAGATATTCTATCATATCAATGCCAAAACCTTTGAAAAAAACAGTACAAGGAAGCATTAAGTGCCCAAACAGATAAAAGAAGAAGGAGAGGCAGTTGAAGAAGTCACACTCTTGACCTGTCCGGATTCCATGAGATGTATTGTCAAATCGTTATTTCCAAAAGCAAAATGCATAACTATTCTTCGAATACATCTGCTGAATCTTTCAATGCAAAAATAAAACTTTTTAGAGCTAACTTAAGGGGGATAGCAGATAAGAAGTTCTTTCTTTTTAGAATCGGCTACCCCCATTAATATTCTACTGAGCCGAGCCAGAATTTAATAATCCAACTCCCTTTATTTCATATATACTTCTCTTATTTCACAAAAGCATCCTCTGCATAACGATACCCACGCAAGAAATCACCCACCAACATACGTTTTTTACCAGCCAACTGCAAAGAAAGTATATTAATATACCCATCATGACAAGCTACTTTGAAATAAGTTTTTTTGTCTGTAAGAATAGTGCCAGGCAAATAAGAATGACTCTCAAACAGCTTTTCCGTTTCGAACAATTTCATTACAATTGGAGACGAGTCCGCCTGATGAAGTTCTGTCCAAGCTGCTGGATATGGAGAAAGCCCACGCACAAAATCGTACACACGCTTCACACCAACCATCCAATCTATACGGCATGTTTCCTTAAAAATCTTCGGAGCAGAACGAAGCACTGTTCCAGCCGCCAATTCTTCCTGAGGAGTAGTAACCACCTTACCTTCCAGCAGAGCATCTACAGTATTGATAACCAAATCACCTCCCAAATGCATCAAGCGGTCATACACCACCTCTACATTATCCGTATCGGCTATTGACACCTTTACTTGGTCTATAATTTCACCAGTATCAATTTCATGCTTCAAGAAGAATGTAGTGATACCCGTTTCTGTATCCCCATTAATTACCGCCCAATTGATTGGAGCAGCTCCACGATACTGAGGCAACAAGGAAGCATGCAGATTGAAAGTGCCCATAGGAGGCATATTCCAAACCACTTCCGGCAACATACGAAATGCTACAACAATCTGAAGGTCTGCCTTCAGTGCACGCAAGCTAGCCACAAACTCTTCATCTTTCAACTTTTCTGGCTGCAAAACATTCAGCCCCTGCGACAATGCATATTGCTTCACTGGACTAGGCTGCAACACACTGCCATGACGTCCCATCGGCTTGTCGGGCATTGTTATCACCCCAACAACATTATATCCACCTTCCACCAATCTCTTAAGGCTCTCCACTGCAAATTCGGGAGTCCCCATATATACAATCCTCAAGTCTTTCTTTTCCATATATCGTTTCTATTTAAATTACTCAGAAGAAAAGTCCACCAACACCTGACGATAAGTGTTCAGCATCTTTGATTTTGATACAAATCCAATATACCTATTGTCCTCATCCACCACCGGAAGATTCCATGCCTTCGATTCATCAAATTTCTTCATCACCACTTCCATTGAATCGGTTTTGATAATACGTGCCTTAGGAGGCGTCATAAAGCCCTCCACCCGGAAACGATGATACAATTCCTGGCGAAACATAATATTGCGAATATCATCAAGTGACACTATACCTATCAACTCCTCGTTGATATCCGTCACTGGAAACAAATTTCTGCTTGATTTTGAAATTGTCTTGACCATCATTCCCAAGTCCATATCAGGATGCACAATCAAGAAATCTGTTTCTATAATACTCTCCATATTCATCAATGTAAGCACTGCCTTATCCTTATGATGAGTAATCAGTTCACCTTTTTTCGCCAAACGCATAGAATAGATGCTGTGAGGCTCAAAGATGATGATGGTAAGATAAGCCGAAACCGAAACAATCATCAACGGGAGGAAAAGACCGTATCCACCGGTCAGTTCAGCAATCAGAAACACACCGGTAAGAGGAGCATGCATCACCCCCGACATCAGTCCAGCCATTCCCATCAGAGCAAAATTCTTTTCAGGAATATAAATGCCGCCTATCTGAAACTGGTTGCACAGGTAAGAGAAGACAAATCCAGCAATACATCCCAAGAACAAACTTGGAGCAAAGATACCACCACAACCGCCTCCCCCATTGGTAGCACTCGATGCAAACACCTTAAAGAGGATAATCAGGAACAGGTAAAGAATCAGCAGGCTGCTGCTACCATAAAAAAGCGAGTTGTTCATTACCGTATTCCACTGCTCCGGCCCTGTTCCGTTTAGCAGTAACATGATTGTATCATAGCCTTCACCATAAAGGGGAGGGAAAAGAAATATCAGCACACTCAACATCGCCCCGCCGATAAGAAATTTCACATAAGGGTTTGAATAACGGCGAAATATGTTTTCTATCCAGTTCATGGAACGAGTGAAATACCACGCCACCAAGCCACAGAAAACACCCAGACCGATAGCATAAGGGATACGGTCCAAGTTAAACGGATAATCCATGTGAAACTGAAACATCGCCTCCGTACCAGTAAGCAGATAAGACACCGACGCTGCCGTAACGCTGGTAATCAGAAGCGGAAGTAGCGATGCCATAGTAAGGTCAATCATCAGCACCTCCAATGTAAATACCAATCCGGCAATCGGCGCCTTGAAGATTCCCGAAACCGCACCTGCCGCACCACACCCCACCAGCAACATCAATGTGCGATGATCCATACGGAAAATACTCCCCAGATTAGAACCGATAGCTGAACCGGTAAGCACGATAGGCGCCTCGGCTCCTACCGAGCCACCAAATCCGATGGTGATGGCAGAAGCACACACCGATGACCACATATTATGACGCTTAATGCGGCTTTGCTTGCTCGATATGGCATAAAGGATTTTCGTCACCCCGTGGCTGATATCATCACGCACTATCAGGCGGATAAACAGACTCGTAATCAGAATACCAGCTACAGGATATACCAGATAAAGCCAGTTGGCACGAGTCGTATCAAAGCTCTCGGTAAGGAACTCCTTGATATACTCTACTAGAAATTTCAGCAGGTATGCAGCCAAAGCTGTAAAGATACCCACCAGGAAACTTAACACCAAGACAAACTGCTTATCGCTGATGTGTGTTTCCCTCCAACGCAACAACCGCTGGAGCAGACCAAACCTATCATCCGAAGTTTTCATTGCCTTGAACTTTTTATTCTCTAATTATCTTGATTTCTCCCCCACTGCCCAGCTTGATGATACTAGATGGTCTGGGATGCCCGGTCTCGTCTCTGCGGAAATCAACCACATAGTCTACCGCATCCTTGATTTCCTGACTAATCTCGGAATACACAGCCGGCGAAGGCTCACCGCTGATATTGGCCGAGGTAGAAACAACAGCCTTACGGAAACGGAAACAAAGTTCTTTGGAAAAAGTCTCTTGAGTGACCCGAATACCTACACTGCCATCCGCTGCCAGCAGGTTTGGAGCCAGGTTACGCGCTCCCTCATAGATGATAGTAAGCGGTTTGGTGGTCAAGTCTATCAAATCCCAAGCCACAGAAGGCACCTCCTTCACATAGAAATCCACCTTTACAGGACTGTCTACCAATACCAACATAGCCTTACTGTCTGCTCTACGTTTTATTTCATAAACTCTCTTTACGGCTTCTTCATTTGTAGCATCACAACCAATGCCCCAAACCGTATCAGTAGGGTACAGTATCACCCCACCTTTCTGCATGATTTCGCATGCTTTCTTGATTTCATCTCTCATCATACTGATTTTTACTCGCTTATTATATCCAAATGGCAAAAATACAAAGATTTTATGATTGCCCAAAAAAGTTTCTTACTTTTGCAGACAAAGTGCAATATCCTTATTATTATCTTCAAAGACCACCGACATCATGTGCCGCAAAATCATACATATCGATATGGATGCATTCTACGCCTCTGTAGAACAAAGAGACCACCCGGAATTAATAGGGAAACCTGTAGCCGTGGGGCATGCCGAAAAAAGAGGTGTGGTAGCCACCGCCAGCTACGAGGCACGAAAGTTCGGCGTACGCTCAGCTATCTCTTCGGTCAAAGCACTGAAACTATGCCCAAACTTAATTTTCGTACCGGGAAGAATGGAGGTATATAAGGAAATATCGGCACAAATTCACCACATCTTCCACGAATATACCGACCTCATCGAACCGATATCTCTGGATGAGGCTTTCCTGGATGTTACAGAAAACAAGAAGGGAATCCCTTTGGCCGTCGATATCGCACGCGAAATAAAACAACGTATCCGAAGAGAACTGAACCTTGTAGCCTCAGCTGGTATCTCATACAACAAGTTGCTGGCCAAAATAGCATCCGACTTGCGCAAGCCTGACGGACTCTGCACCATCCATCCCGACCAAGCCCTCGACTTCATCGCCCACCTCCCCATTGAGCGCCTTTGGGGAATAGGTCCTGTCACAGCCAAGAAGATGCACACTCTCGGCATCTACAACGGTAAAACTCTCAGAGCCTGCAGCGAAGAGATGCTGGTCAGACAATTTGGAAAAGCAGGACACCTGTACTATCAGTTTGCCCGAGGCATTGACCTCCGCCCGGTAATGGCCGAAAGAATACGCAAATCCATCGGATGCGAACACACACTGGAAAAGGATATCACGCTGAAATCATCAGTCATCATCGAACTGTATCATGTGGTCTGCGAACTGGAGGAAAGGCTCAAGGTCAAACAGTTCAGCGGAAGCACGCTGACACTCAAAATCAAGTTCTACAATTTTACTCAGATAACCCGAAGCCTGAGTGTCAACCATAGCCTGCACACCAAAAAAGAAATCCTCCCACTGGCCAAGCTGTTGCTGGCAGAAGTCAACTTCAGCCAATACCCGATACGACTGATTGGAGTCACTGTTTCGAACCCGAAAGAGGAAAGCCAAGAGACTACACCTCAAAACAAATGGATACAACTGGAACTCGATTTCCAGCAATAAGGCTTGTTTTAGCAACTAAAGCAGCAGTATCAGTTAAAAAAAGCATAAAATAAGGGACAATACAGAACAAATAAGAACAAATAAGCATTATAAATTAAACTTTTTTTCATAACTTTGTACCCAAATCCGTTATATTATAATGAGACAATTAAAAATTACCAAAAGTATCACTAACCGTGAGAGTGCCTCTCTAGACAAATATCTGCAGGAAATCGGCCGCGAGGATTTGATTACTGTAGAAGAAGAAGTGGAACTCGCCCAACGCATCCGTAAAGGTGACCGCATAGCGTTAGAGAAACTTACACGTGCCAACTTGCGATTTGTTGTATCAGTAGCAAAACAGTACCAGAACCAGGGATTGAGTCTTCCCGACTTGATTAACGAAGGTAACCTTGGACTGATTAAAGCTGCTGAAAAGTTTGATGAAACTCGTGGTTTCAAATTCATCAGCTACGCTGTATGGTGGATTCGCCAGTCTATTCTTCAAGCTTTGGCAGAACAGTCACGTATCGTACGTTTGCCTTTGAACCAGGTAGGCTCACTGAACAAAATCAGCAAAGCCTTCTCTAAGTTTGAACAGGAAAACGAACGACGCCCTTCACCAGAAGAACTTGCTGACGAACTGGAAATTCCTGTCGACAAGATTTCAGACACACTGAAAGTTTCTGGACGCCACATCTCTGTAGATGCTCCTTTTGTAGAAGGAGAAGACAACAGCCTGCTGGATGTATTGGTGAACAACGACTCTCCTATGGCCGACCGCTCACTGGTTAATGAATCACTTTCGAGGGAAATCGACAGAGCGCTTTCTACGTTAACGGAAAGAGAGAAGGATATTATCCAGATGTTTTTCGGTATTAATACGCAGGAAATGACGTTAGAGGAAATCGGCGACAAATTCGGGCTGACCCGTGAACGTGTTCGTCAGATTAAAGAAAAAGCTATCAGAAGACTAAGACAAAGTACTCGTAGCAAGTTGCTCAAATCTTATTTGGGGTAAGATAAGGTAGGGTTTGATTTCCGAAAAAACAAAGGAGATGCAATTTCATGTAAACGCATGGATTTGCATCTTTTTTATGCCTTTCATACACATTGCATCATCCACCGGTAGCGCAATCGCCCGATACTTGCCTTTTATTTAGGATAAATCTTGTTTTCATTTTTTTAATTTCAGCCAATTACTTATTTTTGCAACCAGATAAATAACTAAATATTATGCGATACATTAAACTTTTTTGCTTCTTGCTCACGGCCGCTGTGGTAATCCCTTCCTTGGCCAAAAAGACAAAGGACAAACGTAATTATGGAGTGTACATGGCTGGTATGTCTGCATCATTCACCGATTCTTTGGCCTATTTTACAGACATCCAATATCTTGACAGTGCCTCACTCAGCAACAAAATCATGCTGGACGGCCGCTCACAATATAGTCTGCAACTAAAAAATTATCTGGAACAGAAACAAGGGGGTAAAAACCGCACCTGCTTCATCTATTTCAACAAGAAAAAGAAAAAACTGCAGAAAGAACTGACTAAACTGAAACAGAAATATCAAAAGGGAGAAAATATGGTACTGAAACAAGTAGACCCGGACTTCGCTTTTGAAAAAGCTGAAACCTACGAATGAAAAAATTTTTATTCCATATAATGGCCTTACTGACACTTGCTGCCTGTTCTGACAAAACACCGCAACCGGCGGCAAGTGAACGTGTTTTACTAGCATACTTGTCGGCCAACAACAACCTAAGCTTTGACATCATGAGAAACGTACAATGGATGTATCAAAGCCTGGCTAGCATGCCCAACGACTGCAAACTGCTCATCTACTACAAACCCGACCAAAAGGGCGATGTATTGGACGAGCCTACCATTCTGGAATATCATGCCAACGGACTTGGAAAAATAAATGGTCATGCGGCACTAACCGGAAAAAAACAAACCGTGAAAAATATTCTTGCGCAAGCTGTTCTCCATTCGCCGGAACCGGGAAACTCGGTAGACCCGAAGGTTATGGAAACCAATTTGAAACGAATGAAGGAACTTGCCCCTGCCAGAAACTACGGACTGATACTAGGCTCACACGCCACCGGATGGCTCCCTGCCTCTGACATGAAAATCTCCACAATGTCTTTCGGCGAAGATGATGGAATGAGAATCAATTTGCCGGAGATGGCACAAGTGCTCAACCGTACCTTCCCCAACAAAGACTTAGATTTTATCCTGTTTGATGCCTGCATGATGGGTAATGCCGAAGTATGCTACGAATTGCGAAACACTACACATTATTGTATAGTGTCGCCCATAGAAACTCCTGCCGTAGGTCTCCCTTACCACCGGATCCTTCCCCTGCTTTATGAAAAGGAAACCAACTATGCAGCCGTCTGCAAATCTGTTGTTGAATACAACAAGGAAAACGGATTATGGGGAGCTTATGCAGCCATAAACTGCACAAAGATGCAACAACTGGCCGACGCTGTCCGCAATGCATTGGCGGAAAAAAAAGATGTGCTGAAGTATGCCAACCTAAAACACATACAACAATACGGCATTTCTACTTACGAATACTTCTCTTTCGACATCCTAGATACGTTCAGATACCTGAACAAGGGAAACATTCCGGATAATCTAGCGCAAATCATTTCGGAAACAGTCGTAGCTAAAGACTATATTGACGACACTCGTATTCCTCCCTTCAACCAACTCATAACCGACCGCAACCGCTTTTGCGGACTGGGAATGTACCTTCCTTACCTCACTCCAGGCAAGCAGCAATGGGATGATTACTACGAAAATCTGGAATGGTACTCTGCCGCCGGATGGAATGAACTGAAGCCTTTTTTCAAGCAATAAACAACCCCTAAAAAATCATGCCGTCATTCTTGAGAAAATATATAATCATTCTCAAAAAAATATGCCGACATTCCACTAAAAATATGCCGACGATACAAAAAAAACATCGTGATGTTTTAAGAAAAACGTCACGATGTTTTTTATTTCAGCTAATCACCTCCTTCAAACATCACCAAACAGGTACTGCTTCAACAAGGCAAACACTCCTTATTATAATGTTTCACATTCCTTCAGCCACAAAGCAGAACTTGCATCACTAGGCATCCGCCAATCACCACGCGGGCTCAACGATACAGAGCCAACTTTCGGGCCGTCAGGTAAACAAGAGCGCTTGAACTGCTGGGCAAAGAAACGGCGGAAAAAGATAGTAAGCCATTTCTTGATGGTTTCATCATCATAAATCCCCTTGAATGCAAGTTGAGCCAAATAGAAAATCTTAACAGGACGAGAGCCGAAACGCAAGAAATGATACAGGAAGAAATCATGCAGCTCATACGGACCCACCAAATCTTCTGTCTTCTGACGGATATTGCCATCTTCATCAGCAGGAATCAGCTCCGGACTGATAGGAGTATCTATAATATCCAGCAAGGTAAGCCGTGACTGGGCATCCACCCCTTTTTTTGCCACCCAACCTACCAAATAACGGACCAACGTCTTAGGAATGCTTCCATTCACCCCATACATTGACATGTGGTCACCATTGTAAGTGGCCCATCCCAAAGCAAGCTCAGACAAATCGCCGGTACCAATTACCAAAGCACCTATCTTATTGGAATAATCCATCAGAATCTGAGTACGCTCACGTGCCTGTCCGTTTTCATAAGTCACATCGTGAACATTGATATCTTGCTCAATATCCTTGAAATGCTGGATACAAGCATCCTTGATACTGATTTCCTTCTGAGTCACCCCTAAAGAGACCATCAGGTCAAGTGCATTATGATAGGTGCGGTCGGTAGTACCAAAACCCGGCATAGTGATACCTACAATTCCTTTACGAGACAATCCCAACTTATCGAAGGTCTTTACACAGACCAGCAAAGCCAACGTAGAGTCTAACCCACCGGAAATACCTACCACCACCGACTTGCAATGCGTATGAACCAAACGTTTGGCAAGACCAGCCACCTGGATAGAGAAAATCTCTTCGCAACGGTCGTCCAGCAAGCCCCCTTCTGCCGGTACAAACGGATGCTTCTCTATGGTACGGGTCAGTTCGAAATCGCGTGGAGTAACAAACTCCGCAGCTATCCGGGTAACCGGATGAACAGCGTATTTCTGCACTGCCGCCGCAAAGCTAGTGTTGCCCAGACGTTCCGAACGAATATGCTCTACATCAATTTCGCTTACCACCAATTGCTCTTCAAATGAAAACCGCTGAGAAGAAGCCAGCAGATTGCCGTTTTCAAAGATCAGCGCATTGCCGCCAAACACTACATCAGTAGAAGATTCTCCAAATCCGGCAGAAGCAAAGACATAACCGGCTATGCAACGAGCCGACTGCTGAGCCAAGAGGCTGCGCAGATACTGATGCTTGCCGATGTTTTCGGTACTAGCCGACATGTTAAAGATAACTTCAGCCCCTTTGAGAACCAACATCGAACTAGGAGGAACCACCGCCCAAGCGTCTTCACAAATCTCAATACCGAAGCACATCCCCGGAATGTCAAACAGCAAATTGGCACTTACCGGCACTTGCTGACCACATATGCGCAACATCGTTTCCTCTCCGTGGGCTTCAGAAGAAGCAAACCATCGCTGCTCATAAAACTCCTTATAGTTTGGCAGATAAGTCTTAGGTACAATACCCAATATCTTGCCTTTCTGCAATACGGCAGCACAATTGAGCAAGGTGCCTCCCACCACAAGCGGAAGTCCCACAATAGAAACAACCTCCAGCATACGTGTATTATTGAGCAGCTGCACCAGTGCCATCTCCGCCTCTTCCAGCAACAGTCCCTGACCGAACAAATCGCCACAAGAATATCCGGTAATGTTCAGCTCCGGAAAGATAATCACATCTACCCCCATCTCATCTGCCTTGAATATCAGTTTCTCAGCCTCCAGAGAATTAAATTGACAGTCGGCCACTTTTACCGCCGGAATGGCAGCAGCTACCTTTACAAAACCATATCTCATAATCTTTATCTTATATGTATGATACAAACTTACATAAAATTCAGCAAAGAAGAGTTATATGCCCAATAAAATTAAAAATTGAATAAAAATTTGATTTACTCTTTGCAGTTTAAAAAAATGTTTATATCTTTGCCCGTGAAATAAAATTGTAACAATTACAAATATATACAACATCATGAATGCTTATGAATATTTGCTCAGTCATCAAATAAAACCATCTGTACAGCGCATTGCTATCATGGATTATTTGCTTAAACACAAAACCCATCCATGTATAGATGAAATATACAGTGCTCTGCACGATGATATTCCAACTCTGTCGAAAACAACGGTCTACAACACCTTAAAATTGTTTGTGGAACACGGAGCCGCTCAAATGTTGACTATTGATGAACGTAACGCATGCTTTGATGGAGATACCAGCAACCATGCTCACTTCAAATGCAAAAGTTGCGGTAAAATATTTGATGTTCCGATGGCTGACGACGCAGACGACCACAGTTTTGCGCTACAAGGCTTTGAAGTGGAAGAAACTCACCACTACTTTAAAGGTCTCTGCCCGAATTGCCTAAAAGATATGAAAAGTAAATCATAATATTGATTGCTACACTATATTAACTAATAACTAAAAAACTGTTGATTATGAAAAAATTTATTTGTACTGTTTGTGGTTACATTCACGAAGGTGAAACTGCTCCTGAAAAATGCCCATTGTGTAAAGCTCCTGCTTCTAAATTCAAAGAAATGGAAGAAACTGAAGGTGGCTTGCAGTTCGCTGACGAACACACTATCGGTGTGGCAAAAGGTTGCGACGACGAAATGATCAAAGACCTTAACAACCACTTCATGGGTGAATGTACTGAAGTTGGTATGTACTTGGCTATGAGCCGTCAGGCTGACCGCGAAGGATATCCTGAAATTGCTGAAGCTTTCAAGCGCTATGCTTTTGAAGAAGCAGAACATGCTGCCAAATTCGCTGAACTGCTGGGCGACTGCGTATGGGATACTAAGACTAACTTGGAAAAACGTATGAACGCTGAATGTGGTGCTTGCGAAGATAAGAAGCGTATTGCTACTCGCGCTAAAGCATTGAACTTGGATGCTATCCACGATACAGTTCACGAAATGGCTAAGGACGAAGCTCGTCACGGTAAAGGTTTCGAAGGATTGTACAACAGATATTTCAAGAAATAATAGATAAATATTCTTTCCTGAAACGCTTTTAACAACAGACCGACAAGAGGTTTTCTCTAGTCGGTCTGTTGTTTTATATCACTACTCCATCACCCTTGCCGGAAACAGCAGTATATACCGCCCTCATTCCACAGCTATAATCCTCTATTCCTTACCTATATCGCCTGCAGCGAAGGTGAGTTACAAGAAAACGGCTTAAAGGCCATATCAGCTCTTGCAGGAGAGTAAGCAATAAAAAAGCCCCTTGTTTCTATACTTGCGACAAGCAGCATAAAAACAAGGGGATTCAATAGAGACTGGACTTACAACATTCTTTTACCGAGCGATGCCACTCTCTCTACATATATTCATATAAAAAAAACCGTAATTATTTTTCAGCAGATTTGCTTTCTGCAGGAGCAGGAGAAGCAGTTTCTTCTGTCTTTGTTTCTTCTTGAGGAGCAACAAATCCGGCAGGAGCATTCAATGGGTTTGTCTTTCCTTCTTTGATAGCCTGCTCCATAATTACAGAAGAATCAATTCCTGAGTTTGGAACAACTACATAAGCTGTTGCCACACTAAATATAACCATGAAAACAGCTAAGCCCCAAGTTAATTTTTCAATAAAATCGGTTGTCTTACGAACACCCATAATCTGATTAGAAGCAGCAAAGCTAGAAGAAAGACCTCCACCTTTAGAATTCTGCACCAATACTACAAAACACATCAAGATTGCTGCCAGCACAATTAGTCCTACAAGTAAAAAATACATCTTTTTATTTTGATTTAGCGTTAATAATCAATTTCTCCAAAAACCTAATTTGGTCTGCAAAGTAAACATTTTTTTTTGGATATTTCAAATATAATTTTTTAATTATTTCCAATGCTTTGTCATACCTATGCTGTTTCACGTAAATTTTGGCCAAAGTTTCTGTAAAATAACTTTCATCCCCTTCGTCTTCACCTCCGCTGCAAGCAGATGCTTCCGGTTTTTCTTCTGGTAAAGAACACTCTTCAGCAATATCTTCCCCCTCGCCAGACAAATCGTCCAACAAAAGGTCTTCTGACGATTTTACTGCAGTCTGCCCACTTTTGCTGCTCTCAATAAAGGAGTCTATCAAGTCTTGCCCTTTTAACGGATTTACCTGTTCCGAAGAATCTTCTTGTTTATCGGTCAACCAGGTAGAAGCATAATCCGTGTTTGGCTCAGGCGCTAAAGGAAGACCAGCCATCGGCTCATCTGAAGATTTAGCCAGAAAACGGTCAATCAACATCTGCGTACGGTCTATATCTGAAAGAGTTGGCTCTTCCAACAACATTTCATGCTTTTCAATCATGAAATGTGTGCCTTCAATATAGTAAAACAAGGCACTAAGATCGGCTACGTAAAGCGTATTTTTCTTCAACTCCTCCTTAAATCCGGCATCGTGAAGCAAAAAAAGATTTTTCAGATACAACAATCTGGCAGTCTGAAAATAAGGATAACGCTGCAAAAGACTTCTTAATTCATACAAACTCTCCTCATTCAGTGTTTCCGGATGTAATATCCACTCTTGTAAACGCTGTTGTATCATAAAACAGTCCTCCCTTACTTACCAGTTGGCTACCGTAGCATTGAATATCTGGTCAGCAATTTCATCAACCATCTGTCTCACCAGTTCTTCCTGAACAGATGAGAGCTGCTTCTTGGAGTCAAACTCACGGCTGGAAGAGAACTGCTGCTCAAAATCCTCTGCATGGTTCGTATTATTTACGAAACGTACATTGACCGTCATACGGAGTTCTACCATAGTAGAATAACCATCCGAACCTACCCCCTTGTTATAAGCATCGTATTTGATGATTTCACCAGATAGTTCCAAATCTCCCCCTTGTCTGATTTGCTTCAGACGGGTCTGGCGCATATAGATATCTTGCAAAGCTGTATTAAACATTGACTCCATCGGTCCCCATACGAAAGCATCCGAACGGTTCGGGAAGTTCTGGAAAGAAATAGTCTTTACTTTTTCGTAATTGATGGAAGCACCATTAAACTTATACGAGATGGTACATGCCACCAACAAACACATCGTTACAGAAAGCAACGAACCTATTTTCCAATATCTCTTAATCAAGTCCATATTCTTTAATTTTACGATAGAGCGTACGCTCCGAAATTTTCAAATCATTTGCCGCATTTTTTCTTCTTCCGTGATGCTTTTCCAATGCCTTGCGAATCATCTCTTTTTCTACATCATCCAACGAAAGATTTTCCTCGATGTACTCTTCTGTATCTTGCACATCCGAAACCTCTGCTGAATGCTCTTTGGGAGAAGATACATTCGCTACATGCGCTGCTTGCGAACTAACAGCCGGCGCTACCGGAGAAATGGAATGTACCATTTGCTGCTCTGGGAAACAAGGCAAGGCATTCTGATAATAAGGCATAGGCATTTTCTGTGTATGCGACAAATTAGCTTGCCTTCCATCCGACAACAATTCATGCAATTGGCGCTTCAGTTCGTTTATTTCACAACGCATATCAAAAAGAGTCTGATAAATCATCTCACGTTCTCCATCCATACCTCCCCTGTCGTGCATTGCCTTCCCCCCACTCAATAAAGCCGGCAAACGAGAAGCAGGAGCAGCCGGAAGGTAATTTTGCAATATGGCCGGACTGATGTCCCGATTCGTCTCGATAATAGATATCTGCTCTGTAATATTCTTCAACTGACGGATATTGCCAGGCCATGAATAGGAAATAAGCATACGACGGGCTTCTTCATCCAGCTGCACAGAAGGCATACGGTATTTCTCTGCAAAATCGGATGCAAACTTGCGGAAGAGCAATACAATATCATTGGCACGTTCTCTCAACGGAGGTACTTTGATAGGAACCGTATTCAGTCGATAGTAAAGGTCTTCACGAAAACGTCCTACAGCAATTGCGTCTTCAAAGTTGACATTTGTTGCCGCCACAATTCGCACATCTGTCTTTTGCACCTTTGAAGAACCTACTTTAATAAACTCCCCCGACTCCAACACCCTCAACAAGCGAGCTTGTGTAGACAGGGGTAATTCTCCTACTTCATCCAAAAAAATAGTGCCACCGTCGGCTTCGGCAAAATAGCCATTACGATCGCTAATGGCCCCAGTAAAAGCCCCTTTCTCATGACCGAACAGTTCTGAATCAATCGTTCCTTCCGGGATAGCTCCACAGTTGACAGCTATATATGGTCCATGTTTTCGACGGCTAAACTGGTGAATTATTTGAGGAAAACTCTCTTTTCCGACTCCACTTTCTCCCGTTACCAACACTGACAAGTCGGTAGGAGCAACTTGTATGGCAATATCAATGGCACGATTTAACCCTTCAGTATTGCCTATAATTCCAAAGCGTAATTTTATATTTTGTATTTCCGTTTTTATCATAAACAAATTTTCAATATATGACAAAGTTACAAAAACTTTATCATCCAGCCCATCGCCTTTCTCTAAAATTTAGAATACAGTACGAATCATAAAACGAATACCCCACTTGTTTGCAGTAGGAAGTTCATTATAATTCAAACGATGTACATATTCTACATGCAGCAACTTAAATATATTATGGATACCAGCGGTAATTTCCACATAAGGTTTCTTGGGGTCCATCACAGAACTAGAATAACGATAAACCCCGTCAGCATCGTAATGTCCCGGGAACATCATCAAAGTTGCATCGTCTCTGTTCTTTTCCAAAAAAGGATTGTTCTTGTCGGTCAAAGTTCCCCACAAGCATTTTACTCCGATAAATTCACGCCATTTCAATTTCTTCAACAAAGGGATACGATTGAAAATCTTACCTTGCATATTCCATGAAACATCCAACGAAGCATAACGGTCATTCAAAAACTCCATGTTATTAATCAAATTGAATGTCTCATCCTGAATAATATAGGAAAGATTGGCTGCCGGCATTATCAATAAAGGGAAAGGCACCTTATTCCATTGAATTCCTCCTTTCAGATGGACATCCACATTCCCCCAAGAGCTCAACCAGAAACGCTTATAAGCACTAGCTTCCGTCATCTGATAGGCATAATCAGCTCCAAGAAGCCCCTTCAACGCAACAGTATGCTGCAAGGTAAATACCGGTGCATCCAAATTAACAGGCAATCGGCGCTGCTTGGTGTTCACAAATGTCTCTCCGGGAGCATAGCGCAAAGCCAAACTCATCTCCGCCACAGTTATATCATGCGTGTTAAATGGTGATTTCACCCAATTATTTCCGGTCACCTGCTGATTGTCCAAAGCCGACTGCAAAGCTGTTTCGCCAGCCATCGTACGATAAAACAATTCCCCGCAAGGTTCATAATTGGCATAACGAACCATAGCTGTAGTCTTCAGGCCACTTTCACGTTCCAGCTCATATTTCAACGTAGCCTTACGCTCATAATTATACTGGTCTACCGTGCAGACCTTAAATGCGGTAAACATATTATCCTTATCCGCATTGATGAACTTATCCGAAGGCAACATATTGTCATACTGATAAGTAAATGTCAGCGAATTTTTAGGATATTCTCTAGGAAGATACTCTTTCTTATTGAAGGAATACTCCAACTCACCCATATATTTTGAGCGATGATCCTTGAAACCGTATGCGTAATATCCCTTGAAAAACCAATGAGGGTTCAAATTGGCAGTAGTCTGAAATGACCCACGAAGACGTAGTCCATCCACATAGTTAGACGTGATCATGGTATTTACAGGACCAATATCTACCTTGCTGTTCTTGGCACTGGTTTCCACATAGCTTTCTATCAAAGCCTTCAGCCCTACCATAATATATTTGAAACCTTTTATCTGCGACAACTGATTGACAAAATTGCCCATCCTGTCTTCCGATTTAGTAAGTTCTTCCTGCCTATACTGCTTCCAGTAATCCTCATCACGCATCATCGCATTGAAATCCTTAAATTCCCGACCTTTACGCTTAAACATTTCATCAGGAATCTCGGCAAAGGAAAAATCAAAATAACGGGTAGTTCGTCTTACTTGGAATGAGCCTAGCACCTTCTTCAGATAAGACAACTCACAAAGCATATCATCTTCCAGCAAAGTCCATTCTCCAGTAGGAAGTTCGCCAAAACGCTGGTCAATAATCATATTGTCTACAAAGTTGATATCTGTCTTCTTTGGCAAGTTCAACTTGCTTTCTTTTACACGGTAAGTAGAGTCGGCCAAAATATATAAATGCCCTGTAAACCCAAAATCCTGCGGGTTATTCGGCACAAACGACAAATGGAAACACTTGTCCTTGTTTACATATACGGTATCCATGATATAAAACTTATAAAAGTTGATTCCAGCTTCGGATACAGGACTGTCAAACGGATATTGCAAGAAACGAAAACGGTCTTCATATATATCAATATCCTGAAAAACATCCTTCAATACAGTAGTCAACATATCACCAGTATTGAATATTTCATTCACCCCACTTGAATTCATACCACGTATATAATCTTTTTCAGAATGCGGATCCTTACGATAGACCCTTTCCGTTAAAGTTTCATCCACCGACAATGGAAGGATCAGTTTATTTGTCACCTCGCACGGTTCTACTTGCTCACGAAAGAAAGGATATTTTCTAAATAGCCAAGACTCCTTCAGAGAATCGGGCGTGATATCATTGACAGCAAGTGTGATTTTCTGATACTTGTTATATCGATAGTAATCATTTTGATCCAAGTTAGTCCGCCTCTTTGAAGCGATAACCTTCTTCATCATCTCCACGGCCGGATTATGCTTTCTGGAATATTTCTCTCTACGAGGTTTTACTACCACTTCATCCAGCACCAAATCCGATGCCATCTTCACATCCAGCTTACGAGTTTTCGCATTTACCTCTATCACACGAGTACTGTACCCAACCATGGAAAATGTAAGTTGATTCCATCCTGGACGGTAGTCTATTGCATAATTACCATCCATGTCTGTAATGGTACCCACTCCTTTTCCATCATAATAAATATTCAAATATGGAATAGGGTCACCTGTTTCAGAGTCTGTAACGGTACCATGTATCTGCGCACACAAAGAAACAGTCCACATCCATAAAGAAATTATTAAAAATAATCGTCTCACCATAAACAATATATTCACGCTTATCACAAGTTCTTAAAATAAAAGCGAAGATACTCCACTTTATGTTTTTGAGCAAATAAGGTTACTTCAAAAATGAAAAATAGACTTACTTTTATGTAGTATTAACCATTATTATTAAAGGACACATTCCACATATATCATCCACACAAAAAAAGCCACTCCAGCAACTTCAACAGTCACTGAGGCAGCTTTCAGAAGAAAAATGATATATCTCCATTATCCTTACACCGCATTTCCCGAAAAGGGAATACTATAAATACTTATTTCTTTTCCGGATTGTATGGCTTCAACGGGTCTTGCTTTGCCAAGATGCTGCGGTCTTTCAAGAACTGACCGATATAAGCTAAAAACAAGAAAATTGCGATACCTATACCTACCAAATCAAAGATTCCGAATACCTGTGTCCCTACTGTATAAGTATATTCAGACCAAGCGGTATACGTTCCGATAATATTCATCAAGATAATCACCAGGCGAAATTCAGTAGGACCCATACTTCCATAAGTCAAACGGAATTCATTCTTTACAATTGCACAAATATAAGTATAAGCTGACAGCACCAAGTAGCCGGCCAATACCAACAGAGCGATGTCAAAACGGAACATCGGTGACAATCCCGCACCAACACACATGATAGTGATAGTTCCTGCATCGAGTGTATGATCTATAAAAAAGCCATACAAAGGGCGCTGCAACTGACGTACGCGAGCCAAAGTACCGTCCAGACTGTCGCCATACCAATTAAGCACCATTCCCAATGAAGCTAACCAAAGATACAAGATATTGTCATTCGCCAAGTAGCATCCTACGGCATACAACAAAGCACCAAATACGCCTAAATAAGTTAAAAAGTCAGAAGTGACCCAACGTGGCTGCCTCTGAGCCAACCAAATAAGAGCCACCTTTTCGGCTCTATTGAGAATTGACGTTTGAATTCTCTCTGAAGATTCTTTTCCCATTATTTCATTGATAATTTATTTTTATTGCTAAAAGAATTCAAGACAACACATTACTCGAATCTCTCTTTAATCATTGAAAAGGAACAAACGCATTTCCCTTGCCAAGATTCAAAGTCTTGTCCGAAAGTTCTTTTTTCTTTTATTTATATCATAAAGATAGGACAAATTTATAGTTTTAATTTCAGAAACAGAGTGTTTAGACTAAAATAAATCCAACAAACAATAAATTTCACTATAAAACCTATCAAAATCTCCATTCCCAAATCTAGAAAGAAGCGTTTATTTCTTTTCCTCTACCTTCCGGTTCCCGAATTTCATCAATCCAATACCCAGTACGACCCAAATCAATTCTCGGATACGCATTATCTATCAAGCCCATATATACACCATATGCGTAAGGCATAGCCAATCCGCCTACAGCCAAGGCAAAGCCTCCTTCTCTCCCTCCCAGCTGCATAGGCAAAAAGAAAAGTGCATTGGCAAACAATGAGGTAAAAGCCAATATCAAGATGGAATCCCAATAGCTTACATCTCCTGAAAATATCTGAAGGATGAAGTAGATTTCGGCACACGATGCCACTCTCGCAAAGAATTCAGCCACCAAAGAAGAATAAAATGTGATGCGATGCTTGCTGTGAAGTTCCGCTATCTGACGATCTATCTGTTCCAACGACTCTTGTTTACGCTCGGCAAAAGACACTGCCCATTTCTTTACAAAAGGTACTTTCTGAAGGAAACGGATACAACGCATCACCAAGCCCGATTTGTATCCCTTAAGAAAAAAATAAACTCCCAACAAACAGAATGCTCCGGCAAAAGCCAAGAACAACGAAAGTCCTAATTCCAAATGATGGAAATATAAAACGACATATAGCAAGATGGAAAACAACCAAAAACAAAAGTGTGAAAAAATATGCATCATCACATACAATATCACACTTGAAGTTGCCTTTTCCACCCCTACATAAGGTGAAAGTTCCATAATACGGTAAGGTTCCCCTCCCATTAGTCCCACAGGCGTAGTTGTATTTAAAGCAAAACCTGTAATTGTATATTTATAAACTTTCCAAAATGGAATCTTCCGTCCTCGAAAGCCGTCGTGAATAATGATATACCAGGCACCTGCATTCATCAGATAAATAAAAGCCCACAGAACTACCACTACCGGGAACCAAATCCCTGCTCTGCGAAGACTTCCACTCAGTTCCTCATACGACACATCAAAAGTAAAAAGCATGATGGCAATCGCCACCACGCCAAAAAGTAAGAATATATTTCTGTATTTATTCTTCATCTACCGTATCCAGTTTCAGTTTATCACTGTCATCTCTTCTCTCATAATACTGCTTACGCAAAGGACGTGCCGAGGCCTCCTCCTCACGACGACGATTACGGAAAATATCCATTGCAGTATAAATAGCCTGTCGGAAAGAGTCTTCCGAAGCAATACCCTGTCCGGCAATATCATAGGCAGTACCGTGGGCTGGTGAGGTACGCACAATAGGCAGTCCAGCAGTAAAATTGACCCCTTCATCCATAGCTAACGCTTTGAACGGCGCTAACCCCTGGTCATGATACATTGCCAATATACCATCAAAATGACGGTAGTTGCCTGAGCCCATAAAGCCATCCGAAGGGAAGGGACCAAAACATTGAACTTTACGCTTTAGCATTTCTTCCATCGCCGGTTTGATGATTGTCTCCTCTTCTGAACCAATCACTCCATTATCACCTGCATGAGGGTTCAATGAAAAGACAGCAATACGAGGATTGTCAATTCCAAAATCCTGTTTCAAAGAACGATAGAAGACCTCCATTTTTTGCATAATCAACTCTTTTGTCAAGTGAGTCGCAATCTCTCCCACTGGAATATGTCCGGTAACCAAAGCCACACGAAAATCATCTTTCAGCAAAATCATCAATGCCTGATGTCCCTCACCTACTCTCTCTTCAATATACTCAGTGTGTCCTGGAAAATGGAATGTATCCGACTGAATAGTATGTTTATTGATAGGAGCAGTGACCAACACATCAAAAACTCCATCTGCATAATCCTTCAACGCCATTTCCAAAGCAGCCAGTGCAGCTTTACCTGCCTCTGGGGAAGGTTTAGAAAGTTCCACCTTCAATTCTTCTTCCGTACAGTTGATAATGTTTACCCTGCCATCCTGTATTTCAGATACCGAGTTGACAATACTGAAGTTGGTAGGAATATCCATAGCCTTGCGATGATAAGCAGCCACCTTAGGTGAACCATAAATGACCGGCGTACACAAGTCTAACATTGTTGAGTCAGAGAAAGCCTTGAGAATCACCTCATAGCCTACTCCGTTAATGTCTCCGTGGGTGATGCCCACTCTTATTTTACGTTCTTCCATGAATTATTTATTGTTTATTTCTACATCTTTTTGGGGGTGTTCCTCTTCCAAGGCGGCATCTTGTAGGATACTATTCACTTTTTTCTCAGAAGACAATCTTAAGGTATAGAGAGCGGCATTCAACTTACGCATCTGATCTCTCTTGAGCTTTCCTGGATTATACACAAAACCTTCCACAACAATGACACGGGCATTGGCACGATCAACGCGCATATGTGAGACAAACGGGCCACCCATTGCATCGTTCTTCATTTCCCATAGTCCTCTAGCCTCAAATGTATAATCTCCTTTAATCCCCAAGTTGCGTACCTCTACAAATGCAGAATCGGCAGTTTCCATATACATTCCAGCACGAGAGCCTGGAATGTTTATCTGCATTACAGAATCACGCTTATGGATAAAATACTCTTTAGTAAACGTGTTATGGTCACGAAAAGGAAAAGAATACATCACAAAGTTCATATCATTCAAATTGGTAGAAGCCCACAAGAAATCCTTACCGGTTTTGGCTGACTCCATTTCTACCGGCATCCATATATCACAGTCGAAAAGGCTTCCTGCTTTGGCTGAAATCATATGATTATGCTTTTCTTCCAGAAGATTGATTTCACGATTCATCTCTGCACGTGTAAAGAAATCAACAATCAATCTGCCGTTACGAGAAACATACTCTGCAAATTCCGCCTGATTTGGAGCCTGAATAGTCATAATCATCTGAGGGGCAGCATATACATTTCTAGAGTATTTAAACTTAGTCTGTGTATATGAATTTGGATTGATATCCACTACCACAATATTACGGAACAGGCGCATACTACGGTCATAATATGCCGGGCGAACTCTAGATATGCGGAATGAACGCTCAGACTGAGGCAGTCCGGGTACATCTGAATCCAGCACATGATACAAAGCACTATCTGGACTCATCCAGCAATTGTCTTCCGCTACTACCAACACCTCATAAGGCCGTCCACTGGAGTTAGGTGTCAAAATACTTTTCCCATCACTCTTACATGAAGCCAGTACCAGCACCGCCAATACCAAACTCAAACAAAAGTTAAAGTGTCTCATAGATAAATAATGTATTAAAAAGTTTCATGATTCTTTTCAGTCTGCTGCTTGGCTGTCGACAACATTCCGCAAGCCGCAAAAATATCTTCCCCCCTTGAAGCACGGATGGTAGCAAACACCCCATGCTGAGTAAGATAATCCCTGAAAGCCAACATCGAATCCATATCCACGCCTTCCAAATCCACATTTGGGATAGCATGGAAACGAATCAAGTTTACCCGACAATCCAATCCACGCAATACTTTCACCAATTCTTTAGCATACAAAGCAGTGTCGTTAACTCCTTTAAATACGATATATTCAAATGACAAGCGACGCTGCTTGCTGAAATCATAGCGACGTAAGATTTCCAAGATTTCAGTCATTGAAAAAGCTTTTTCTGCAGGCATCAGTTCCCTACGCTGTGCCGGAACCGGCGAATGAAGGCTCACAGCCAAATGGCAATCGCTTTCTTCAAGAAAACGCTCCAATCCTTTGCGCAGTCCCACAGTAGATACCGTTATACGTTTCGGACTCCAAGCATAACCATAGTCTGCAGTAAGGATTTCCAATGCACCCAACACCGCATCCAAATTATCAAATGGCTCTCCCATACCCATAAACACGATATTGGTCAACGTATCTCGCTCTGAAACCGAATAAATCTGATTCAAGATTTGCGAAACAGATAAGCTATTGGTATATCCCTGCTTTCCGGTCATGCAGAACTTACAGTTCATCTTACAACCTACTTGTGACGATACACACAAAGTAGCACGGTCATTGTCTGGTATATACACCGTTTCGATAAAATCACCTTCTGGAGTACAGAACAAATATTTTACCGTACCGTCTACCGAACGCATTTTATGCACAGGTGCCGAAGCGCCAATTTCATAGTTTTCCTTCAGCAGTTCACGATTCTTCACCGACAAATTTGTCATTTCATCAATTGAAACTACCTTCTTACTATAAATCCATGAAGCAATCTGCTTGGCAGTAAACGCAGGCATACCCATATTACGTACTATATGCTGAAGTTCGGACAATGTTTTTCCGAGCAAAGGAACTTTATTTGTATCCATCATTCTATGCTTATTCTATACAATTAACGTACAAAGTTAGACAAAAAAAATAAGAAATATCCCGTATACTTAAACATATTTCATAAAAATGAATTGCTCTGAAACCTCTCAAGAACAAACGAGTTTGCTTTTAAATAACGAAAGGCTGCCCTTTTCAGGACAGCCTTCCACTTATTTTTCCAACTAAATTATCATTTAGATTTTAGGACCTTCACCAAACTGAGGGTTTTCCTTGTCATACCAAACACGCTGTATATTCAACACTGCAGGGTCTGCGTTATCAGAGCCATAAGAAAATCCCTGGGCTTTGAGAGCTTCCAATGTGATATCATGAAGCTGATCGTCCGGTCCCGGCTCGCTTACTTTGCAACGTCTAGGAATCAACGGAGTATAGTCTATCTTACTATCAAAGGCTTGCCATGGGAGCAGTTTACTATTTTTCATAGGGACTCCCGAGCGACGTACATTCACGAACTGGTCGGTAGGGTTCATGATATAATGGATATATTGCTGGATATAGACTTTTTCCAAATCAGACTTTTTGTCGCCAGTCAACTTGTAAGCATCGTTTTCCAACATTTTATCCACCATCTCATCATTAATCTTAATCAGTGCATCTCCCTTGTCATTTACGTTTGCACGAGAATAATAAGGAACCTGGTTCAATGCAGCCGCTCTATCATACACATAAGCCGACAAACGAACACCATCGGCCAAATGTGCCTGAGCTGTTTTTGGGGTCTTTGCGCCCAACAAATTAAATTCAGCCAAAAGTAATTGGACTTCTGCTGCAGAGAAATAGATACCATACCATGGAGTATTCAAGATATCCTTATCTGGAGCCACATTTGGAGCATCTGGATAAGTAAAGTCATAAATACCTTTCACCAATTCCTGATTACGATATGAAACCAATGAATAGTTACGCTTACCACCGGCGTTTGTCTCTAACTGCAACAATTTGCCTGTCGGGTCAAAATACCATTTATTAACATCTTGCTGACCAGCACCAATCTGCAAAGGTACCCCCAAGAAACGTACCCAAGGCTCACCCATGCTTTCTTTTTTCCATCCCAAGAACTTTCCGTCTTTAATATCTGCATTTTCTTTAATATAAGGAGGAAGTTCTTTCTTCTGATCCAAGAACGCCTGTACTACAAGAGCATTGAATTCATTCTTTGTAAATGCACTCAACAAACGAGTATCACGATTCTTTTTCAAGAAATCAATGAACACTGCACTACCGGCACCCTGAGGGAAGTCGTTGTTCCAGTGATTATCGTTCTTTCCTCGATTATAGACCAAGTCGTCCGCTGCAGATTCAAGGAAGCCAACAGGAGAAGCGACAGCCTCATTTACAATCTTGATTGCTTTTGCACGGTCTGTATTGATTAGACGAGCTGCAATTTTCAATTTCAAAGAATTGGCCAACTTTGCCCATTTCTTCATATCACCTTTGTAAATAAAATCTTGAATACCCAACGAATATTTCACTTCATGAGTAGACAAGTACTTAATAGTTTCATCCAGTTCATTCAACAGAATATTGACCAGTTCTTCCTGAGTATCATATTTAGGAAGAAAATTGCCAGTATAACGAGCCTGTTCAGCCTCGGAATACTGTTTTGAACCAAACATATCAGTATCATTCAATGCTGATATAGCCAATAGCGGATTACACAAATATTGCATAAATTCATACTTAGCTTTATCAGACTCATTCATCAAAGAAATCTGATAACGTAAGTCATTGACCATGCGCAAAGTTCTATTTACATGAGAACCTACGCTTCCCTGTTCTGTAATTTTATTAAACCCATCCAAATTCCCTCCAGGGCTTACGATACACTGGCTCCAAGAAGCCATACGTGGATAGTCATAAAACCAAGCGGCATAATCCATCGGTTCAAACTCTCTAAGACATTCAGCAAACAAAAAAGAAGGAACCGGCTTAGAGATAGCCGACTGACTGGTATTTATATCTTTAAATTCATCGGAACAAGAAGACAAAACTCCCGCTCCAAACAAACAAGATGTCAATATATATTTCAGTTTCATATATTTCAAATATTAAGAACGTTTATAAATTAGAAATCTGCGCTGATTGTAAACGAATAATTTCTGATATAAGGTTCGTAACCACGGATACGGAACTCAGCAGATCTGTTACCACGAACACTTTCTGGATGCACATCATTAGGCAATGAGTTATATATATAACCAACATTGTGTGCAGAGAAACTTACACTCATATTCTGAGCTCTAAGTTTTGCAGCAAATGTTTTTGGTAATCTATACGACAAAGTAATGTCACGAAGAGCAACATAGCTCAACTCATGAACCCAGTCATCATTTACAATACCCTGCCCCCAGCTGTTTCGCATGAGATGATAAGCTCCAGCGTGTGTTGGTTCGATGATACCTTTATCTACAGCCTCCTGGTGAGTCATACCACCAATTTTATACACTTTACCATCAATACCTGTTGCTTGTGTACCAGGTGCAAACACACCTTCCAAGATTACACCGTCATTATAAGCAATGCCTTTGCTGTCTGCAAAACCACTAGTCCAGCTCAAACCACCATGTTCTTTATCACGATAAGCCAAAGAAGTCTTAGTCCAACCGTTAGCAGTACCATAACGGCTACTATACATAGCAACTAAACCTCCGATACGCATATCGATACCTACATGCAAAGATAAGTTTTTCCAAGTCAAGTCTGTATTGATAGATCCCAAGAAATCAGGCTGCATACTACCCAACTCCTGAACCTGTCCGCTTCGGCGAGCAAAGACAATACGACGCTTGTCAGAATATTCCAATAGGATACGGCCTTGTTCGTCACGTGCTGGCAAGATATCAGACATCAACAAACCATATTCACCACCAACTCTAGCTACAGAACCTACACGGTAGTCATAATTATTAACTTCACCGGCCAGAGTAATATATCTAGCAGCATCCGGATGCAGTTCCACAATCTTGCTCACATTCTTAGTCCAAGTGAATCCCAAATTCCATTCCCAGTCTTCATTACGGAAAGGAACAGTATTAATAGCCAGTTCCACACCCTTGTTTTCAATGTTACCGGCATTCACCAGCTGCTTTTCTACACCAGAAATGGAAGGCTCAGCAATTTCCATAATCTGGTCCTTTGTATTTTCCTTATAATAAGTTGCATCAATATTGAAGCGGTTTTCAATCATACGGAAGTCCAAACCGATTTCCCATGCGTTCTTACGCTCCGGCTTCAAGTTGGCAGCCTTCATTACCATACCCAACGTATTGGTGTAGATATTATTTCCGTCAGGCAATTCTATCGGTTTAAATCCGTATACCTGATTGATGTAATAAGGATTTGTATCATTACCTACCTGAGCCCATGACCCACGGATTTTAGCAAATGAAATCCAGTTAGGCAATTTATTACGGAATGTTTCAGTAATAATCCAAGAACCCGATACAGAAGGGTAGAAATAAGAGTGGTTACCTGTACCGTTTGAATAAACCAAAGCAGAAGACCAGTCATTACGTCCTGTTATATCCAGAAAGACCTGATTCTTCCATCCCAAGTTCAATGCAAAGATTGCAGAAAGCATACGTTTCTGGCTCTGCAAACCACCTTCCGATTTCTTAGGCTTCTTTGAGTTGTCTACAAACCACTGACCTGGTACCACCATACCACCGTCTGTTTCAATTCTATAATTATTGCTGCTGGTATTATAATATTCAAAACGAGCAAAACCACCTACAAAATAATTTTCCTTGAATGTCTTGTTCCAAGAGAAAGTTCCACCGAAAGTAGTCTGTTCTTTTGTATTTTGGAACACCGCATACATACCACCTTCATTTTCATAGCCGGTACCCAGCTGCTTATCTTCACCTCTATTATAGTAGTAGTTCATATTGGCATCAGCCTTAAACTTCAACCAGTCAAATATGTCTACATTCAATTCAAAAGTAGGGCGAACTACAGTTTCCTTTTGGCAATATTCATTCTTGTCGATAGCAAACCAATAGGCTCTACCTGGCACATTAGCATACTTATCACCATACGAAGCATTAGCCAAGCCACCATGATCACCTAAATATTTATCACGGAAATATTTAGCGTCATACATAGGGTTCCAAATACCTTGAATAAAGTTTTCACCGATATTTCTTGCTGCATTCTTAGGAGTAGAATTGGCAAACGTAATAGAAGCCGCCACATTCACACGGTCACTCAATTTATGACTAGCCTTAGCCAAAAACGAATAACGTTCAAACGTATTGTTTGGAGTGGTAGACTCTGCATGCTTATAAGACATAGAAGTATAGAATGTAGTCTTTTCAGTACCTCCATGTACAGCCACGTTAGTGTTTGTGTTAAAACCAATCTGATACATATCCAACATATTGTTCTTTCTTGGAGAATAAGTAGTCATTGTACCATCGTAGTTTTCAATTTCACGTCCGTCATATTTAGGACCGAATCCCAAACCCGGAGCAGCAATCAATGAAGGATGCCCATCTTTGTTAACAGATAGCTGAGCAGGGTCCCAAATACTTCCATTACCATCCGCATCCTGCCATCCTGGCAACCATCCGTCACCATATTCATTTTGGATACCCGGAGTTTTATAAGCATGGTCAAAACCGAAAGACTGAGATACACTTACACCCAATCCCTTACCTGCCTTACCACTTTTTGTAGTGATAACCACTGCACCATTCAAACCACGAGAACCATACAATGCAGTTGCAGCTGCACCTTTCAATACAGAAACCGAGGCAAAGTCATCCGGGTTCAAGTTCTTCAACTCATTACCATAGTCATTTGAATTGGCACCCCAGTTCAAGTCTTCATTACCCGATACATTATTGTCCAGAATAACACCATCCACCACATAGATAGGCTGGTTGTTGTTACCCATAGTAGAAGCACCACGAATCTGAATCTTAGTACCACCAAACATACCACCGTCTGAACCGGCAATTTCCACACCGGCTACCTTACCTTGCAAAACAGATACCGGATTGATATTGTTGGTTTTCAAATCATCTCCTTTCAGCTCGGTCACAGCATAACCTAAAGCCTTGGTTTCACGCTTCATACCCAAAGCAGTCACCACGACTTCTGCCAAAGTCTGAGTGTCGTCTTTCAAGACAACTTCAATAGGAGTTCCTTTCCAAACAATCTCCTGAGTTTGATAACCTACGAAAGAGATGACGATTACATCTCCATTTTTCACATTGTCTAATGTAAATTCTCCATCTAGATTAGTAATTGTACCGTTTTGTGTGCCTTTAATCATTACGGACGCACCAATAACAGCCCCCATTGCATCTTTAACCAAACCTTTACATTGCTCAGCCTGCTGGGAAACCTCTGTAGTAACGGCCCCCGAATAAGGAGCAGCAAAAGCCGAGCCTACACCTCCAACGAGGGTCAAAGCACAGCCTACTGATTTTAAGTACTTTAGCATATTTCTTGTTGTTGTTTATAAAATATTAATTTAAAATCTATCGCAGATAATCATTTATTATAAAAAAAACGAGCCACAAATTTAGTAAAATTACACAAAAACAAGCACCTATTATTATTTTTTTTATTCTTATTATCCGATTTTTTATTTATAAATGCATATCTTTCAATCACATTTCACTTCATACCTCTCTGCCACAAACTACTTAACAGAGCTATTCATTGTCATAACTAAACTGACTCAATAATACATCTTTCAGAGTCAAGTGCTTTCAAGTTTCATATAAATTCCTTAATTTTGTATCGGAAATAATATTCTTTCTTGACATTTATGGTCTCTAATTCAACGGCAACCTGAAATCAATCAATTGAGAATCTGTCATTTCAACCCCCTTGCTAGAATGGATACATTAGCCAATTAATCACCTATATAACATGAATAAATTTAAACTTTTAGCATTTCTATTCTCTGGAATCTGTAGCATGAATGCTTACGGACAGAGTTTGTTTGAAAAACATGAACGCACCCTTACTTTACCGCAAGGTTACGTGTGTCACCGAACAGCCGACCCTATCAAGATCGACGGTAAGCTGAAAGAACAATCTTGGACATTGTCACAACCTACTTCTTCTTTTGTAGACATCAGCGGAGAAGGCTTTGCAAAACCTATCTATGACACTTATGCCAAAATGGTATGGGATGATGATTATTTATATGTAGGAGCTGTTTTGGAAGAAAAAGACATCGTAGCTAGACTGACTCAGCGCGACACCATCATCTACCACGACAATGACTTTGAAGTATTCATTGATCCAGACGGCGACGGTCATCATTATTTTGAAATAGAAAACAATGCACGCGAAGTCATCTTTGACTTAATGCTTGACCGCCCATACCGTAGCGGAGGGAATTTCATGATACAATGGGACTGCCCTGGACTGAAATTGGCAGTAAACAAAATAGGAACCCTCAACAAATCAAAAGATACAGACAAACAATGGAGCGTGGAAATGGCCATTCCTCACAAAGCTCTGACCATGAACTTCAACAATCCCCTAAAAGCTGGAAACTATTGGCGCATCAACTTCTCTCGTGTTCAATGGTTGAAAAAAGGCGGACCGGAAGAAAACTGGGTATGGCAACCTACTGGAAAAATTGACATGCACATGCCAGACCGTTGGGGATTCTTGTACTTCTCCGACAAGACTGTAGGCAGTGGAACTGAAACTTTCAAGTATCCATATAATATGGCTGCATACAAATTAATTTGGGCAATGTTCTACGAACAGCAGAATTTCCATGCTAAAGAAAACAACTACATCCGCACAGCAGACAACTTCTTCTTGAGTGACGCTGAATACAAAGACCTGCCAAAAGATGCAACTATCCAGGTAGAAGCTACTGCACATACTTATTTAATGTCTATCAGCTTGCCTAGCGAAGGAGTACGTTACACTTTGAACCACGAAGGTCGTTTCCAAGTAGAAAAGATTGCACCACGCATTGTCAAGAACTGGATGTGGATGCGCATCAAGGAAGACAAGTCTTCTGCAGAATATCTCAAAGAATTTAAATTGATGAAAGACTGCGGCATCAGCGGTGTAATGTTTGAAGGGTATGACGAACGCGTCTACAAACTTTGCAAGGAAGCCGGATTGGAAGCTCATTATTGGAAATGGACAATGAACCGTAGAGAGGTAATGGAAACTCATCCTGACTGGTTTGCCGTAAACCGTAAGGGAGAATCATCTTTCGACAAGCCTGCATATGTAGACTATTACCGCTTCTTGTGTCCAAATCACGAAGGGGTAGCTGAATATTTGGCTCAAGACTACGTGAAGATATCTAAATTACCTTATGTAGATGGAGTTCACTTAGACTATGCACGTTTCCCAGACGTAGTGCTCCCTGTAGGTCTATGGAAAAATTATGACATCGAGCAGACAAAAGAACTGCCGGAATACGATTACTGCTATTGTGATGTATGCCGCAAAAAATTCAAGGAAATGACAGGAAAAGACCCTCTTGACTTGCAGTTCCCTATGCAGAACCAATCATGGGTAAACTTCCGCTTGAACAGTATCTCTAAAGTAATTGATACTATTACCAAGACAGTGAAAGCTAATGGCGGAACTCCTATTTCATCAGCTGTATTCCCCGGACCTTCAATGGCCAAGAGTATGGTTCGCCAAGATTGGGGTAACTGGCACCTGGATGCTTACTTCCCAATGATTTACAATGGATTCTACTTTGAAGGAGCCGACTGGATTGGCAGCTCCGTAAAAGAGAGTGTACAAACTGTAAATGGAAAAGCAAAAGTTTACGCTGGCCTGTTTTTCCCTGACATCAAAGACGACTTTGAAGCTGCATTGGATGCCGCTTTCGATAACGGAGCATCTGGGGTTTCATTCTTCGACGGTCCAAATGAAGAATATCTGCTGAAACTAAAAGCTTATTTAGCTAAGAAAGGTTTTCAGATAAGCAAATAATCTGAGCAATCACCTATAAAGATATACTTTCTTTATGATAAAAATCCCGGTCCTCATCCAGGTCCGGGATTTTTATGTTTCCACTCAAGGCTTCCAGATAGAATACTTGTTGCCTATCCATAAAATCAAACAAATTATAATGCTTATATAAAATCATTTATGTAATTTTGCCACACTGCTGAGGTGACATTAAGCAGATTTTTAGATTTATGTATTAACACAACCTATCTTATGTACACAGTAATCAAAAGAATGGAAATTTCAGCTTCGCATTTCTTGAATTTATCTTATTCAAGCAAATGCGAACAACTTCACGGTCACAACTGGATTATCTCAGTTTATTGTCGTTCCTATGAGCTGGACAAAAATGGAATGGTAGTTGACTTCTCCCACATCAAAAAAGCAGTAAAAGACCAATTAGACCATAAACATCTCAACGATGTACTTCCTTTTAATCCAACAGCAGAAAATATCGCACAATGGATTTGCAGTCAAGTTCCTCATTGCTTCAAGGTTGAAGTAAGTGAGTCGGAAGGTAATACAGCTATCTATGAGAAAGATTAACGAAATATTCTACAGCCTACAAGGAGAAGGCTTTCATGTAGGTACTCCTGCCATTTTTGTTCGTTTCTCCGGATGCAACCTCCGATGTGACTTCTGCGACACCCAACATGAATCGGGAGAGATGCTTACAGACGAAGATATACTGGCACGCATCAATGCTTATCCTTGTAAAATGGTCATCCTTACCGGAGGCGAACCTGGATTATGGATTGATGACGAGTTGATAGATAAACTGCACAATGCGGGAAAATACATCACCATCGAAACCAACGGAACTTGTATTTTACCCCAACAAATAGACTGGGTGACTTGCTCTCCCAAGCAAGGTAGCAATTTGAAAGTTCAACAGATAGATGAAATAAAAGTAGTATATACCGGACAGGAAGTTTCCGCTTACCTGCAATTGCCTGCTTCACATTATTTTCTGCAACCATGCTCAGGCAAAAACACCGCCCAAGTGATTGAATACATCAAAAAACATCCGCAATGGAGACTCAGCCTACAGACACATAAACTGATTGATATTCCTTAATTGCCAACGGATTAAGATAAAAAGAAAACGCTATATAACCAGTTCTAAGAAGAACCATGCTATATAACGTTTTCTTTTTATTTTCTACCAAACTATTACTCTCCTTCATCCAAGGAATAAAACTTCACCCAATCTATCTTCATCTCCACCGGATAATCTTTTGGATTAGCCTTACCTACCCAAGAGCCTTCTATCTGCATGTCTACCAACAGATAAAAAGGTGTACCAAACGGATACTGGCCTTTTTTGTCTGTCTGGACACGGGGATAGGTAAAGGTGTGATTTCCGTTGATGGAGAACACCAGACTGTCGGGCAATATTTCCACGGCATACACATTATACCCTTCCGGATCTATCGCACCCTTTCCACCATGAGGAGGGTTTTCGGTCTCCTTCAGCACATAAGTATAATACGAATGAACAGTCTGATAGGCAAAGGCATCACGATTCAACCGTTCCATAATATCTATTTCTCCAGCATTAGGCCATTTTCCTTCTGCAGGAAGCAGCCAGATAGCAGGCCAAGCACCTTGAGCCGCCTGAAGTTGGGCTTTTACTTCTACCTTACCATAAGTCAATGTCTGTTTGTCTTTAGTATAGACACCTCCAGTGATGTAACGGGCAGTATCTTGCGGTGAAATACCATTGTTAACCTTACCACGCAATACCAACTTGCCACGTTTCACCTCATAGAGCGATGGTTCATCCGACATATGACGGTTCCAGTCGGAACCACCTCTTGGAATCTTACTCCAATATTTATCATTAATTTCACGCCCTCTGAAAGTTTCTTTCCAAAATAATTTGTATTTGGGTTCTGAAGCTGACAAAGTACTTCCCATTCCTATTCCTAGAGCAAATAATGCTGCAGCTTTAATCATTCTCATATATTGTCGTTTTATGAATCGCTTCTAATTTAATACATTTTGGTAACATCCAATCACAAAAAGAGAACTATATCCACTTCCTCAAAAGCCGGATACAGTTCTCTTGTTTAAATCTACCTTATATATGCTTTTCTTTTATTCAAGAGCCAAACCGGCTTCGTTAGACGGCCAATAAGGATTTTGATACAAGTTAGGAGCAAGTTTCAGTTCACTGATACCGATAGGGCTCAAATAATATGCCTTTTTCCATGTATATCCATTATATAGCTGGTTATTGGTCTTCCAACGCTGCAACGGACGCATATACTTACTTACAGACTTCATAGATACATTAGAGTTGGTGGTGCCATCGGCTATCAGTTTTTCTGTATCTTTAGTATAGTTCTTATAAGCTTCATCCCATAAGTTCATACCTTCAGGAATAAATGGTTTGGTAAACAATCTATCCCAAGAACGCCATCTTTTCAAGTCATCCCAACGCATACCTTCACCGATGAATTCACAACGACGTTCACGACGGATGTTATACAAAGTAGCATCTACCATTTTGCCGGCAGACCATACACCCAAATCGTTCAGTTCAGCCTCCTTTGTCATATCAGTGTTATCAATTGTCTTTTGGAAATTTTCATCCACACCGGCGCGTGTTCTAATAGCCTTCCAATAAGCAGTAGCCTTGGCATCAAGTTTTTGATCCTTCTCGTAACAAGCTTCAATATAATTCAGGTAAGCTTCAGCTGAGCGGAAAATAGGACAAGCATTCATACCCAATAATTCATCACTATATCTCTGATTATAATCATAAGTAAAATGTTTACGCTGCCTATAGCCGGTTAAGTCGCGTGTCTGTACAGATGGGTCAGTAATATTAGGTTTTTCCAAATGAACGACCACTCCTGTATCTTTTACACTCGATTCTGCCGGGTCACTTTTCAGCACTGTTTTTTCAGCCCAAACAAAGAGTTGCATTCTTTCATCTCTATCTTCAGATTCTTTATCCAAACTCTTGTCCCCTTTGAAACCAGAGTTAGATGCATAAACAGGAAGTCCGTTCTTCATCAAAAATGAAGAAATTAAGCTATGTGTAAGTCCATTATTATCGCCCAGTTCCAAACGATGTGGAGCATTATGAGAGATATTTTGTCCTTTATTATATTCTTTCCACAAGAGCACTTCTGAAACCCCCGCCAAATTAGGTTGGCTGAACATCTCAAAATAAGGATTCCAACCATAAATCTGTCCAAATTTAGGGTTTATCACATGAGAGTTGGATTGTAATCCAACCTTGTCTGCCACCTGTTCTGCAGCCTTCATTGCTTCAGTCAAGAAAAATTTAATTTCTTCATCAATATTACCCGAGAAATTCTTTCCTGGCCAATTAGCATCACCCGGAACACGTCCGCTACCTTTATGATATTTTTCAAAAGTTCCCTCAAACAAAGCCACTCTTGATTTATACAATAATGCCACTTGCTTATTGACACGCTGATTATCCATAAATCCACAGTCTTTCAGCCGCTTAATCGCTTCATCTAAATCACTCAAGATGAATCGAGCCACCACATTTCTAGGCTTACGCACTGATTTTTCCTGCAAATAAGCTTCTTCATTAGGAAGAACTTCTTTAATAATAGGCAAATCACCAATTCTTACCATGAGATTGTAATAAGCCATCGCACGGAAAAAATATCCTTCCCCTAAATAGTGATTCAAAGTTTCACTATCACCAGAGATGAGTCCTTTTGCCATTCTATCTGAAACCGTATTCAAAAAATAATTCCACACACGAATCTTTCCGTAATCTCCCTGAAGTGTCTGTCCTTCCGGTACTTTCCAGTTACCCGCAAAATAACCTATATTGCCTTCACCTTGCAATAAATTATCTGTATTATTATCATTATTGGCCAAGCCTGAATTCCAAGCCTGAGGATGATACAAAACCTGTCCTTGTGAATTAACAAGACAAGCATCATAATAGTTATTCAGATAAGCTGCTACTTGCTCAACAGTTGTAAAATATGTATCGGGGGTAACAGTAGCTATCGGCTCACGATCCAAAAAATCTTCACATGAAGTCAATCCTATACCGCCCATCCCAAAAAGCATGGAAGCGATAATATATTTATTCAATTTCATAATTTTCTTTCAATTTTAGAAGTTAACATTTAAACCAAATGACAAGGTTCTTTGCAATGGATAGATCTTTCCTGGTCCCCAGTCTCCACCAAGAGTTTCCGGATCGAACACATCAGAGATACTACTGAAAGTAAGCAGATTATCACCAGAGAAATAAATACGTACAGATTCTATTCCCATATCATTGCACCACTTACGAGGCAATGTATATCCCACCTGGAAGTTCTTTATACGTAAATAAGCTGCACTTTGCAAATAACCAGTCTGCGTTTGATGGTTTTTTCCTGCAGAACCAAACAAAGGACGAGGATAATAAGCTCCAGGATTTTCAGGGGTCCAATAATCCAAATGCTCTTTAAAACAAGTAGACTGCCATTCGCCACCTTCTGCACCCCAGAAATACGGTCCAGACAACCAATAATCACGCTTCATCACACCTTGCATGAACAATGAAAAGTCCAAACCTTTCCAAGCACCATCCAAAGTAAGACCAAATTTATAGCGAGGCTTATCATTACCGATAATCTTTAAGTCACCATGACTGTCCAAAGTATTTTCACCATTGGTTACTTTTCCGTCACCATTTAAGTCTTTGTACATTACATCACCCGCAGTCCATGCAGATCCCCAGTTTGGCTTGTTACCTGACAAGTGCTGGTCCATCTGTTCTTGAGTTTGTGCCAATCCAACTGTGGTATAGCCCCAGATTTCTCCCAATTTCTTACCTGCATAATAATTATTCAATGCACCTGTAGGATTATAGTATTTTGTAATTCTTTCCTGGTTATCATCCAAAACCAATCGCACACCATATTTAAAGTCTCTGATTTGGTCTCTCCAAGAAAGTTCCAATTCCCAACCATAAGACTTCAAATTGGCATTATTCAATTTTGGAGGAGTAACACCTAGAATACCAGGCAGAGGAGAAGCATCAGCAACCATGTCTTTAGTCCATCTATTATAGTAACTAAACGAACCGGTAAAACGGTTACTAAACATTCCCCAGTCAAAACCTAAATCCCAGCTTTCAATAGTTTCCCAAGTCATTGAACTACTTACAATACCTGGCAATCCTGCTGCATTCTGCTTATTTCCACCAATCAGCCAACCTGTAGAATTCACTCCTGTCGGCATTCCTTGGAAAAATGGATAATAGCTATTCACATTATTGTTACCTAATTGTCCCCAAGAACCTCTCAATTTCAAAGTACCTATTGTTTCGGCCAATGGTTCAAAAAAGCTTTCTCGCGCGATATTCCAACCGGCAGAGAACGATGGGAACAATCTCCAACGTTTATCACCTATAAATCTAGAAGAACCGTCATAACGTAAATTGGCTTCCAAAATATAGCGTTCCTTATAGTTATAGTTCAAACGACCAAAGAAACCGGCAATGGCAAGTTCACCTGCACCACTTCCTGTCTTCTGATTAGATTGTGTTGTTCCCAATTCCGGAACATTTGGAGTTATAATATTCGTACCGAACCCCCACAAATTACTATCTTTATAAAGTTCGGCATTAAAACCTGCCATGATTTTAAAATAATGCTCGGCTATAGTTTTTGAATAATCACTAAAGAAGGTAGTTGAAAAATAATCTTGCGATTTTCTTTCATCCCTAACCTCAGAATATCCGGCAGGACCACCGTTCCACGACAACATATATGGTTTGTCATCTGCATCATAACCATAGATAGGCAAAACAGCCCAATGTCCCTTTTCAGTATGATGACGCATATTTCCTTCTACTGTAATATGCCAATCTTTCAACGGCTCAAAAACAAACTGCAGCTGATTGGTATACCAGTTCTTTTCATTATTCTGCACACCACCATCTTCCATCTGGATAATTTCCATGTCAGGGAAAGGATGTCCATGTGGGTCTACAGCCGGACAAGTCGGCCAACGGCGGGCTATATTATGAAAGAAAAGACCTGTCATATAAGTAGGACGCTCATAATTCTCTCTAGTCCATTTTGCTGAATAATTCATCTTAGCCCAATCTGTCAACTGTGCGGAAATTTTGGCATTCATTGTATAACGCTTAAACTTATCCTCACCATGACGAAGCAACCCTTTCTGACTCAAAAAGTTTCCACTCACCATATAAGTCAGTTTTTCAGTACCTCCACTAATGCTTACATTATGCTCGTGCGACGGTACATTTTTATCATAGAATTCATCAAACCAATTGGTATTGGCAAACGAAGCTCCATATGCATTATAACGATTATTGGTCTTATTTACAGTAGTTCCCCAATATTCTGGCTGAGAAGGATCTGTAAATTCACCATTAATATATTTATGCATATTATCCATCACCTCATCTGAAAATATCTGAGCACCTCCATCATTTATACTGGCGCGATTGAAATATTCTGCAAACTGAATAGAATTTACCATTTCAGGTATCTGGATAGCAGTAGAAAAGCGCACATTACCTGTATAATTCACCTTAGTCTTACCGCTCTTTCCATTTTTAGTAGTAATCAAAATTACACCAAATGCAGCACGAGCACCATAAATAGAAGCAGAAGCAGCATCTTTCAATACAGATACACTCTCTATATCATTTGGATTGACAGTGTTCATATCTCCTTCAATACCGTCAATCAAGACCAATGGGCTACCAGAAGACCCTGCACCGATAGTACCACCACCACGGATAGAAAATCCCATCTTACTATCCAGCGTACCGCCACCGTTACCAACAGACATAGTCAAACCCGGTATCTGCCCCTGCAGAGCTTGAGCCACATTCTGAACAGGACGAGACTCCATCACTTTAGAGTCAACCATACTGACGGCCCCTGTTACATTTACTTTTTTCTGAGTTCCATAACCAACTACTACAACCTCATCCAATACCTCTGTATCTTCTTTTAAAGTAATGTCTAAAGCAGAACCATTCCACTTTGTTTCAAAAGTTCTATAACCTACAAATGAAATTTGAATAACATCTCCTTTCTTTACATTACTCAAAGCAAATCGTCCGTCAAAATCTGTGATAGTACCATTAGAAGTACCTTTAACTACAACAGATGCACCGATGATTGATTCGCCATTAGCATCTTTTACAAAACCTTTACATTGTTCATTTTGTTGAGAGATTTCTGTAGCTGCCATCCCAGGCAAAGGAACTACAGATGCTGCTCCTACCCCCCCCATTAAAGATAGGATACAACACATTGATTTTAAATAATTTAGCATAGATTAAAGTTTTAATTTATACATAAAAACATGTCTATATTTATCTTCTAGACATCTTTAGTTTCTTTAATAGCTGCAAAAATAAACAAAAACATTAAAAAAACAAATATTGTTTTGCTTTTTTTAAAGATGTAATTTAACCTCTTCTACAATCAAATGTTTAATATTTTAAAAAAGTAGGACTATTATGGTAGCCTTTTCCAATTTAAGACAATCAGCCTCACTTAGTTCAAACACTTATATATGTATCATGATTTATGTTCTAAAATATCATGATACAATATTAATATTTTGTATTGAATATAAAATCTTTGTAATCCTTTACTTACCCCCCCCAATTCCTCTCATACAATAATTTTCTTTCAAATAACAAATTGAATCTATTTAGGTGTTAAAACAATCTATTTGCACTAAAAAACAAGAATTTAAAAAATCTCCATTTTCTATTTTTTATCATTCTAGAAAATTTTTCTAAATAATTATACGTCAAAAAATGTATATATGAGTCCCCTTTAAAAAGTACAATTTTTCAATTTCACCCCCTCTCAGAGATATCTGTAGGGCGTTAATTTCTGTCAAAAAACACTTTTTGTAGTGGACTCATATATGCAGCTTTTTTACAAAGTCACACCATAAAAGAGGGATATTTGGATTATTTATGTTCAGATCTTGTAATCATTCTGTAGAGAATAATTAATTATTCTCTACAGATTGACGACATATTTTCTCTTAAATGACCCTATGATTTCACCCTCCTATTTTATTCCTCGAAAAAAGGCAGCTATTAAGAGGTATTCTTTTTCTAGATGAACTGAAAAATTACCGTTAAATCTCCTTGCAAGCGGCTACTATTCAACAAGATACAATAATTAAACGATTCAAGAATCAAGAATCTCCACCTTCAGCCCGTTCTTCTTGTATATTTTCAATTCTCATCAATCGCCATTTACATTTTGTCAAAATGCCATTGGCACCAATAAAAAAAGTTTCCCAGCCAGTCTTACCGACCGACAAGGAAACTTCCAACAGTGCTTCAGCAGGTCATAGCCTGCCTACTTTACAATGCGATAATAATCTTCTTTGCGAGGTTTAGCCGATGAAGCAGGCTCAGCCGGATACCCCAAAGCCAAAGCACCGATTCCAACCAAACCTTCGGGCAATCCCCACTGAGCTATCAACTCCTGACCTTCAGGACAGGAGTAGAAAACATTTCACGCTCACGATGTATCCAGCAACTTCCCATACCAAGAGAATGAGCTGCCAACATCATATTTTCAAGCACACAACTGCCATCTTGTATCGGGTTATTGGCATTGGCTGGAGTGAAAACCAATACATAATAAGTAGGTGCATGATAATATGGATTGGAAGTGGCACCCATCACACGGGCATTCATGGCTGCCAAACGTGCTTTCTGCTCTTCATTTTGAACCGCTACAATGTATGGCGACTGCATTCCTCGCGAAGTAGGAGCATAAGTGCCTGCCTCCAATACGGCTGTCAGTTCTTCGTCCGTTATCTGCTCCGGCTTATAGCTCCGGCAACTGCGACGAGTCTTGATTATTTCTAAAAAGTCTTTTTCCATCTTATTCTTGTTGTTTTAAATTAAATTCCACAGGACTTCCATGCTGACAGGTAATAGTCAGAATGGTCTTGTTGTCTTCATAAACTACATTTACTACATTTATAGGGCGAACTAACTGCCATTTGCCATGCAGCACCACCGCCTTTTTAACCGGTGAACTGGCTTCCGAAGTAGTATAAGTCTTTTCCTTGATGTTCAGATTCAGATCGCATACACTCATCACCATTCCAAATGTTGTTTCCCTACGCATCACCATTGTCTCCTCCGAGACAAGAGCTACAGTCTCGTCTCCATTCAGTACAGTTTCCTCAAACACAGCATAAGCAGTAATGCCGGTTGCATGATCTTTCACAATATGAGCCATATTATCTCTGCGGAGCACTGTATAAACCGGCAACTGTTTCGCTGCCGACAATTGAGTCCCGGTTGGTTGTATCCATACTGTATATGCATACGAAGCGTCCTTGGGGGCAAGACCATGCTGCAAATAAGCAGAAGCATATACACCTTTATTGACCGCCTTAGTACGTTCATCACGACTCTCCTGTTGTGTTATCTGCACTTTCACCTTCCCCTCTTCCACCTGATAATAATTGCCATATCCGTCGGCTATCCAGCACTGCTTACCACCGTCCAGTTCCTTTTCAAAACCAAGACTGTCGACTACCTCTCCGTTTACTTGAAGCACATTCTTTCCGGCACGATATTCACTTTGAAACAACGTGGTTTCTGTAGGATATTTAGTATTGCTGTTGCTGATTCTAGAGCCCCAAAAAATTAGATGGTTACCAAAGCAGAACACCGACTTGCGAGCTACAAAATCGGGAGTGAAATTTGCATTTCTTGCTTCCGACAGCTTCATGGCAAACATCCCTTGTCTGCCTTCCAATGAGGAAGTCCCGGCAAACTCTTCCTTAGAGCGAGCCATCAAAGTACCTGGGCGAGGACTATCCAGAAGTTCATAAGGCAGATGAATGGTTGTAGTTCCCGGAAGGCGGTTCCAGTCCCATCCCTCTTCTACAAATCCGCTGGCCTTACGAGAGGGAAATCCCATAATCTGCACCGAGCCATAACTCTGATAACGGCCGTAGCGATTGTCTTTAGCATAGATTTCCGAGCCCCATACATTAGTGTTATACCTTTTCAAGGTCACCATCCAGTTATCACGGCGAAAAATGCCGGCAGCTCCATAGTTGTACACGAAGAAACCTTCAGGGGCCTTGGCAGGCTCAATACCGTTTTCTTTAAAGAAGCGTGCCTCCGGAGTATTTTTACCTCCCAACAGACGTAAGTAATCGGCCGCCAGATGACGATCGAAGGTACCTCCCTCACCCGACAAGTCGCCCGACAAAGCCAGTTGTGCGAAAGCCTCGATGTCTGCACCACCCATCTTCCCAGTAAACGGATGACGACCTCCAACACCTGTTCCCCACTCATGCAGATTACAATAATTACGCATGACAAGAAAGGCCTTGGCCAACCGTTGGCGCGCCTCCAAAGTAGGCATGAAGGCTGTTCCAGATGTCATCGCTACATAATCGGCCACAGTAGACAAAGCTCCGGTGGTATATCCCGGATAAAAACCTCCGTGATGAAAAGTGGTACCGTCTACCTTAATGCCGCCAATGGTGCCCGGTGTATATTTTACCGAGCCTGACACCCATCGGGACAATCCTTCTAATGCCTGTACCCTTCTGGTATCATCAGACAACATCATAGCAGCTATCAACTTCGGCTGCAACAAGGTGTTCCAAGAATCCAGCATCTCATCTCTCACATCCGGACACGGACGACGTGTCTCCTGCAATGCAGCCCAAAAAGCTAAAGTCTTGATAATTTCTTCTCTCAATGGTGAACTGCCAATCTGCTTTCTCATCAGCCAGGCAGTAATGTAAACCTTACGAATCTGATAGCCGTAGTGATGATTCGTACCCATTCCGCTACCAAAAGCAAATCCCTGATTCATGGCATATTTCCAAACCATAAAATAACGCTCTTCACTCTCCTGAGAACGATTGCGCACCACATCCAATGCAAATCCGGAAAGCATCGTTTCGATATCGCTCCATGACAACTCTCCTTTCTTGCGGTTCAACTCATCAGGTGCAACAATCGGAGCGCCCGAAAAGCCATTGTCCACAGGCACAATGGCAGCTTTCCGATAAACATCCACTGCCTTTTTCACAGAAGAAGCCACATTAGCAGGAATCACAATCGACTTATCCAAATTTTTTTCTATCTTATCCAAATCAGCCTTCTGAGAAGCCGTAAGTGAGACAGGGCAAGGTATGTCGCTCTCATATTGCTCCCACTCCCACACACGGCACCAATGCCATAGGTCACGGCCTACCGCCAAGCTATTATAATCGACCTGCATATCAGGGGTCGTACGGAGATTCATATTTTTTTCAAACACTTTCCAACGGTCAAGATAGACACGTCCCTTACGCTTGGGGGCAATCAGACGACAGCGAGTAAGTGTGACCGTTTCACCATCCTTCAACTTACTGCCACGCATACTCTTGAAACCTATCCAACAAGCACGCCAACCTTCCGATGCCAAACGATAAGTAAACCAATAACGAATCTTGCCAACCTCATCCAGAAACTCAAAACGTAAAGAGTCCTGCGCCGTTTCCTCATTGTAAAGCCATAAAGTAGTGCCACTCCTTATTTCATCTTTCTTATCCAATACTATCGGCGTCTCCAACACCATGTCTAAAGTCGCCTCCGAACGGAAATTCCATTCCAAGCTCTGCTTCCCCTCTTTATAAAGATGAGCAGCTACAGCCAAAGCCTTCTTGGAAGAAGCAGTGATATTACTAGGCACCCCTTCCTCAAATCCAATCACAGACTGACTATACAATGGAAGACAAGACGCTAAAACAATTGGTAACAAATACTTTTTCATACACTTTCCACCTTATATATATATCCCCAACCGAGAATGTGGAGAAAATCTATTCATTTAAAAAGACAAATGTATAAAAATCCACACGAAATACTTTCTCTACTCCTCAATAAAAAGCTGTCACCTTTATATTCTAAAGATGACAGCCTATAATCTAACCTCTCAAAAATAAGCGTCAATTATTTTCCGGACGCAATTTACGAACAACATTACCAGTCTGCCACATTTCACTTTCACGCAACTGACGAAGTTCTTCATTCAGTTTTTCTCGATAGTCTGGTTGAGAGTTGGAGTCGATAGAACGCTGCGCTTCTTCTCCTGCAGCTACCGACTTATACAACTTTTCAAACACCGGCTTGGTAGCATCATGGAAAGGAACCATCCAGTCGAGTGCACCACGCTGAGCCGTGGTAGAACAGTTGGCATACATCCAATCCATCCCCTTGGCAGCAAAGAGAGGCATGAGCGACTGGGTAAGTTCTTCCACCGTTTCGTTGAAGGCTTCAGATGGAGTATGTCCGTTTTCACGCAGCACCTCATACTGAGCCAGCAACAATCCTTGAATAGCTCCCATCAATGTACCTCGCTCACCAGTCAAGTCTGAATATACTTCACGCTTGAAAGTAGTTTCAAACAAATATCCAGAACCGACTCCAATACCCAAAGCAAGCACACGGTCCATTGCTCTGCCAGTAGCATCCTGAAAGACAGCATACGATGAATTCAAGCCGCGTCCTTCCAAAAACATAGTACGCAATGAAGTACCAGATCCCTTCGGAGCCACCATGATGACATCCACATCTGCTGGTGGAACAATACCAGTACGCTCTTTATAAGTGATGGCAAAACCATGAGAGAAATACAAAGCCTTGCCTGCCGTAAGATGCTTCTTGATCTGTGACCAGCATGCAATCTGCGCCGCATCGGAGAGCAAGACTTCAATGATAGTAGCACGCTCGCAAGCCTCTTCAATGCCGAACAGTGTTTCACCCGGCACCCATCCGTCGGCCACAGCCTTGTCATAAGTCTTTCCCTGTCTCTGCCCTACAATGACATTAAAACCATTGTCTCGCAAATTCAGCGACTGGCCAGGTCCCTGTACACCATAACCGATTACTGCAATTGTCTCATCTTTCAATACGTCACGTGCTTTTTCTAAAGAAAACTCTTCGCGGGTCATTACATTTTCCACTACTCCGCCAAAATTCATCTGTGCCATAGTCTAATTTTTTGATGCAGCTTCTGCTGCGTTTTTTTAGATTTTCAATTAAATATCACTTTACTTCGAACAACCACTTCCGAGTCGTTCTTTTTAACTTCTATATCAAATTCATTTTCTCCAGCTTGTTCCAGATAAAAGCTCAAAGTGTCACCATAATAACTTTCGGCTACATAAGCCACTTCAAAACGGTGTACCCTCTTTTCACGGAACATATCCAGCGTAAACAAATCTAAAATATGCTCAATATACTTGATACTGTTAACATGACCATTGATGTCAATGTCACTGTATTTAGTCTGATAACGTGCCACAGGTTCCTGCTGTGCAACCTTTACACGCCCAGCCTTCTCAATAGGGCAGTCCTTATCACACACATAATTGGTAATACCTCCTCCATGAAGCGCCAGCAAGTCTGCCGGTTTACGAGTATCCATACTAATCATCGCCCATACGGAACGGGCATATCCTATCGGATTTCCTTCTTCATCGGTAATCTCATAATTTCGGTCGGTAAACAAACGATAAACTTTTTCCACCCAAGTATGGATACAGAACTTACTGTAAGCACGAGGCATATCATCCATCTCTACCGCCAAGCGAGACAATACCCATGTATAACGGCTCTCGTTCAGAGTAGCTATTCCGAAGCCGCGTTCTGCTGCATGAAAGCCTGCACAATTAAGCAAATGGTTTCCCAACACACTCATCGTCAGTTTTTCTGTAAAATCTACATGAAAAGGTTCTGCTACGAAATTATAAGTCCCAATTTTGTTTTCTACTGCCATAATAATTTATTTTTTTTGATTCTGATACCTCTGTTCTTGATGCGCCAGAAACTCATTCACTCTTTCAAAGCAGCTAGTTGAAACAGCAATCCGACCGGAACGTACAAACTGCAGCACGCAATCTAATGCTTTCAATTCTTCATACATTGAAGCAATGTCGTCACCCGAACCTGACAGCTCCACGATGGAGAAAATAGGATTCATCTCCACAATATGGGCACTGTAACTACGGATGATACGGGAAGCCTCCTGAGAAGACTGAAATACCGGTGTAGACACCTTATATAATGCCACCTCACGCTGAAAGATTTCTTCGTCCACGAAATAATGAGCCTGTATCACATCCATCTTCTTTTCTATCTGACTCACAATCTTTGCCACTCCGTCGGGGGTTGTCCAGCAAGTGATGGTATACTTGTGAACTCCCTTGATGGAAGAAGCAGATACATTCAGACTTTCTATATTAACCTGCCGACGAGTGAATACAGCGGTTACCTGATTCAACAAGCCTGCAAAATTCTCCGAATGTACAATTATAGTATATAATATTTTATTTCCCATATTTTGCAGCATTAAATGTTAGCAATCCATCAACATAAAGTCTACCGAACTTCCAGGAGGAGTCATCGGCAGCACAGTACCTTCTTCCACCACACATACTTCCAGCAGGAACGGTCCGGGAGAGGCAAGCATCTGCTGCACCGCCTCATCCAATTCCTCACGCTGACGTACACGGCGGGAAGGTATTCCATAAGCCGAAGCTATCTGCATATAATCGGGGTTCATCATCGGAGTGAACGAATAGCGGCGATTAAAGAACATGGCCTGCCATTGACGTACATTGCCCAGGTAATTGTTGTTCATCAGTATTATCTTGACAGGCGAATTCTGCTCCATAATGGTACCTAATTCCTGAATAGTCATCTGCAGGCCTCCATCGCCCATAAATGCACATACGGTCCGGTGGGGAGCACCAAATGTCGCTCCTATGGCAGCAGGCAAGCAGAACCCCATCGTGCCCATACCTCCCGAAGTTACCACACTGCGATGCTTGGAAAACTTGAAGTACCGGCAAGCCATCATTTGATTCTGACCAACATCCGTTACCAAGACAGCCTCATGACGAGTGACCTGACTCACCACATTAACCACTTCACCCATATTCAACGGACCATCGGAAGGATAAACCTCCTTATGGATTACCTTTTCATACTCTTGTTCTTCATACGGACGGAAACTTTCAATCCACTCTGTATGACAAACTTTCCGGATACGCTGTGTCAACAAAGGCAAGGTACGCTTGCAGTTACCTAATATCGGCACATCAACCGGAACATTCTTTCCGATTTCAGAAGGGTCGACATCCAAATGAATCACTTTAGCTTGACGGGCATAAGTAGTCAAATCCCCGGTCACACGGTCGTCGAAGCGCATACCTACCGCTATCAACACATCACATTCATTTGTCTTGACATTAGGACCTAGATTGCCATGCATACCCAACATCCCTTTATTTAGACGGTGATGAGAATCCATGGCCGACAAGCCAAGTAAAGTACATCCACAAGGGATATCCGCTCGCTCCACAAATTCCAAGAGTTCCTCTTGCGCACCGCCAAGTTCCACTCCCTGTCCTACCAGCACAAACGGACGTTCGGCTGCATCAATCAGAGCAACAGCCTCTTCTACACATTGAGGATCGGTTTCCGGATCGGGAACATAACTACGAATGAAATCCAAATCAACCGGCTGATAATCTTCTACCAATTCAAGTTGTGCATTTTTTGCAAAGTCGAGGACTACCGGTCCGGGACGTCCGCTCCGTGCTATATAGAAAGCCTTAGCTACCGCCCATGCTATATCTTCCGCACGACGAATCTGATAGCTCCATTTGGAAATAGGCTGTGTGATACCTACCAAATCGACCTCCTGAAACGCATCGGTTCCGAGCAGTCCTGCTCCTACCTGTCCGGCAATCACCACCAAGGGAGTACTATCTATCATTGCATCAGCCACTCCTGTTATCGTATTGGTAGCCCCCGGTCCACTCGTCACCAAACAAACACCAACCTCACCCGATACACGTGCAAAGCCTTGCGCTGCATGTGCAGCTCCTTGTTCATGGCGCACCAATATATGATTTAAGGTCTTTTTATGACTATAAAGTGCATCAAACACTGGCATAATCGCTCCCCCCGGATAACCAAAGAGTGTCTTTACTCCAGCATATTCCAACGAGCGCATCAAAGCCTCCGCACCTGTTATTTTTGTATGTTCCATCACATTTAGATTTTCATTGTCTACATCAGTCTATCAATCGCACCCCTCCTTTATCTGCAGAGCTGACCATCGCCGCATAAGCCTTCAACGCCTTTGAGACTTCACGCCGACGAGTCACCGGAGTCATCGGACGTGCATCCAACTCTGCTTCACTCAACCTTACATTAATGCTACGTGCCGGAATATCAATATCAATGATATCGCCGTCTACAATCTTGCCGATGTTCCCTCCAGCAGCAGCCTCGGGAGAAATATGTCCGATACTCAATCCGGAAGTCCCTCCACTAAACCGCCCATCAGTTATCAGTGCACACTCCTTACCCAAATGCTTGGACTTGATATAGGAAGTAGGGTATAACATTTCCTGCATACCAGGCCCCCCTTTAGGACCTTCATGAGTAATAACCACCACATCACCACTTACTACCTTACCATTCAAGATACCTTCACAAGCCGATTCCTGAGAATCAAAGACCTTGGCCGGTCCTGAGAATTTCCAAATACTCTCATCCACTCCTGCCGTCTTTACTACACAACCATCTTGTGCGATATTCCCTTTCAATACAGCCAGTCCACCATCTTTGTTATAAGCATGATGCAAGTCACGGATACAACCTTCACTGCGGTCGACATCAAGCGTGGTACAGGTGGAATTCTGAGAGCCCATATGGATGCTGAATTTCCCAGCAGGAGCACTGAGATAGATTCGCAATGCTTCCGAATCAGGATGATCCTTCGTTACATCATATCGGTCAAGAGCCTCAGCAAGAGTCAATCCGTCTACACGATGTACAGAAGTGTCCAACAGACCTCCCCTATTCAATTCCACCAAAATATTTAATACCCCTCCGGCACGATTCACATCTTGAATATGATATTTCTGAGTATTCGGAGCCACCTTGCACAGACAAGGGACTTTACGAGAAAGAGCATCAATATCGTCCATGCAGAAATCCACCTCTGCCTCATGGGCAATAGCCAACAAATGAAGCACCGTATTGGTAGAGCCGCCCATCGCAATGTCCAATGTCATAGCATTCATAAAAGCCTGACGAGTGGCTATACTTCTAGGCAATACACGCTCATCACCATCTTCATAATAACGATACGCATTTTTCACAATCAAAGCAGCCGCATCGCGAAACAGACGAAGACGGTTCTCATGAGTAGCTACTACTGTTCCGTTACCCGGCAGAGCCATTCCTATCGCTTCATTCAGACAGTTCATCGAATTGGCTGTAAACATTCCCGAACAACTTCCACATCCAGGGCATGCCCGCTGTTCTATCTCTTCTACATCCGCATCACTTACTGTAGAGTCGGCCGACTTAATCATCGCATCTACCAAGTCCAAATGCTTACCGTTCCAATCACCAGCTTCCATCGGACCTCCAGAAACAAAGACTGCCGGAATATTTAACCGCATGGCAGCCATCAACATACCTGGAGTAATCTTGTCACAATTGGAAATGCATACCATAGCGTCTGCCTTATGAGCATTTACCATATACTCCACACTGTCGGCAATTATATCACGTGAAGGAAGAGAATACAACATCCCATCATGTCCCATGGCAATACCGTCATCAATAGCTATTGTGTTAAATTCGGCTGCAAAGCATCCCAACTTCTCGATCTCCGCCTTTACCGCCTGCCCAATCTCATGCAGATGAGTATGTCCCGGCACAAACTGAGTAAACGAATTGACAATAGCAACAATTGGTTTACCTATCATTTCTCTCTTCATACCGTTAGCTACCCAAAGGGCTCTGGCACCTGCCATTCTACGTCCCTGCGTACTCATTGAACTGCGTAACTGATGTTTCATGTTTTTCTTCCTTTCGTATCCATACTAAAAAAGGCCTTTCTTCACACTCGGTGAGAAAGGCCTTTTTCTTTATCTATTTCCAGACAACTACATATATAACCTTACTCACCTCATGGACAAATGACCACGACGCGAATAATAATCAGCAAAATCGCCAAGCTATATATGTTAATAATCTGATTCATTTTTCTTTCTTGCTTTATTTGTTGATTGCAAAGGTATATTCTTTTTTGAAACAACCAAATAATATGACATAAAAAAATGCCGCTTTTATAAATTCAGTCATATTAAACATTGATTTTGTAACATTATTCTATAATAATACAAAAAGCAACAACTATAAGGTACTCTTGCTTTATTTTCTTAATTATTGCGGATATTCAGTACTTCTCATTATATTTGCAAATGTTTTTGAATAGATTATTATATTATTAATACATTTTGATTTATGGAAAATAAATACATCACCGTTGCATATAAATTGTATGCTATCGCCGATGGCAAAAAAGAAATGCTGGAAGAAGCTCCTACAGAACACCCTTTTCAGTTTATCACTGGCATAGGTTATACTCTTGACCGTTTCGAAAAAGAAATCACAACTTTAAATGCTGGAGACAACTTCAACTTCACCATCCCTTGTGCTGAAGCATATGGCGAACGCAATGAAGACAATGTACGTCAGGTTGCTAAATCAATGTTCTGCGATGCAGATGGAAAATTTGATAGCGACAATATCTTTCCAGGAAACATCATTATGCTGAGCGATGCAGAAGGCAACCAGTTCTATGCAAATGTAGGTGAAATTACAGAAGATAAGGTAGTGGTTGACTTGAATCACCCTCATGCTGGAAAAGACCTGACTTTTGAAGGAAAAGTAATTGAAATGCGTGAAGCTACCAACAAAGAAATACAAGAACTTGTCAATATGATGAGCGGTGGCTGCGGAGGCGGTTGTGAAGGCTGCGGAGGCGGCTGCGGTGAACATCATCACGAAGATGAAGACTGCTGCTGTGGACATTGCCACTAATCCCTGCAACCCCTCTATAACAATAAACAAAAAGTTCCATTTCTAATTCTGAAATGGAACTTTTTTATTTATAGCATTTCTGCCACCCAATCATATCTCATACGGTCAATCCCATATATTTCTACCACAGGGAAATCTGCTTGATAAAGCTTCAAGAAGGCTTCATGGCTTCCACACTCTCGTTCCACCTGACGATAACATTTTACAGCCTCTCCCAAAAGTCCTTCTACCAAATAGACATGCCCCAAGTTTAACCAATCGCTTACTTCACCGGAAGCCTCCTGTATATTCTTCTCGTAATATGCAATTGCCTTCTCATATTTCCCTAGCTTAAAGCAACACCAAGCAATGCTCCTACTAATATTTTCAGAACATCCTTTCAAATATTCCACTTTAAACAGATAAGACAAGGCCTCTTGATACTCATGCAGCCCCACCATACATTGTCCTATCTGAAACAAGCAATCGGCCTTCTCCGACTGAAGCGTATTCAAACGCATAAAAACATCCAATGCCTTTTGATACTCTTTCAACTGCTTATAACAACGACCTATACGCTTCAAGGTCCAAGGGTTGTCCGGATTCAATATGTCGGCGTGCTCATACATTGCCACAGCCTGAACATAATCTCCTTCTTTCTGACAAGAAAAGCCATACTTCTGATAAACTTCACCATCGGAAACTCCTTGGGATACCAACATCTGATAAACCTCTTTTGCTTCCTTATAATAAGCTTTTCCGAAAAGGAATTCAGCCAAACGACTTAAATCCATCACACCTGCCCAAATCGGATTTTCCCAAAGAAGAGGTAACGACTTGAATATATTGGAAAGTTCCTTGCCTGGACTACTATAATAAAAGAAACGATACAGATCGTGGATGTAACGTTGAGATTCAAACTCGGCTTTCTCTGCAATATGCTGAAGTTCATCCAGATGCGACAAACCTTCTTGTGGCAAATCATTCATATTCAACATGCTGAAGAAATCACCTCGCATAGAAGTAGGAATAGAAAGAAAACTTTGGGCAATGGAATATTTGTCTGAGTCACAAAACAACGGATTTCTCAACACTAAATTTGTAGGAGAAGACTTTGTATCTTCCTGGCTTAACCAACCGACCAGTTCTGACTGGTTCAAATCAAACGGATAAAACCAATGAGGTGTTTCACTGAAGAAAGCACTTGTCTTCAGTTTGGAAAAGAAATTGACGTAAGTATCTACCCCTTCCATCTGCAGACGATTCATCTTTCCAGCTTCTTCGCTGAGTTTGGTCAGTCCTTCTTTCCATTCCGGATTCATCTCATCCAAATCATCCAGATTGAAAGGAGCATCCATGATATTAGGATTCTTGGAAATCATATTCATAATCTCATCATCCATCTTTCCGTCTAGCTTCTCAGTTTCCCGAGTCAAGAGGAATAAAGTCTGAATCCGATAGAGTTCGTCGGCCAACTTAGGCTGCTCTTTCAATAAATCCAAACGCTTCTTCAAATCAGGATAGCGCTCTACACGTTCCGAATAAGCCATCACCACCCACGCAATGCCAACCAATGCTCGTTGGGTTATCACTGTTTCCGTACGATTCAAATACACCTTGACCAGCAAACGCAGTTTAGCCTCATCAAAATACTCCAATAGATTTAAAGTCACAGCACTGACCATTACAGCCAAATCATTGGCTGAAATCATCAAAGAATTGAACAAGCCTTCTGCCTCAGCCAAGTCCTCTTCCGACCAATGCAGTGACACCCAAATTTTATAAAACAACGCATCTACCTGCCTTTCGTGTTGCAAAGCAAGAGCCTTGCGCTGTGCATTCAACTCCGTTTCCGAAGCTCCAGATAATTCCAACATAGCCCAATCCTGAGCATAAGCCTCCAGTTTGACTCCTATCGCAGAGAAATCGGACGGTTGCAAGCGCTGATATTTATTATACAGTCGCGCCTTCACGGTCTTACCCTCACGGTTTTTACGTATAAACTCTGCACGGTCTATCAGTTCATAAGCAGAGTTCATTATCCGGTTATATACCATTTCTTGCTGAGGGTCAACTACTCCTCGCTCCATATACTCCAGCATCAACCCATAAGTGGACTGAATCCTTTCCACTTCCTGTTGCATCTGCCAGTTATCCAATTCATCGGCAAAAATCTTCAATTTCGCCAAAGTCTCCTTTAGCCTATTGTTTTTTAATAGTTCAATGCAATCAGTATACATCATAAATAGTTTTGTTTATTGGAAACAAATGTACTAATTAATTTGTAATTTTGCAGATATCTCTAAAAACAAGATGAATATAAAAGATTTCCAAAAAATATATGCCAAGCATCCTCACGTAGAAGGACTGTCTTCACTACTGGCAAACAAAGAAATACATACATTCCAGCTGGAAGGAGTACATGCTTCGTGTGCTTCCTTCTTCGCCTCTTGTATCGTTAAAAAAAGTCCAGGAATACACCTTTTTATACTCAATGATATAGAAGAAGCCGGGTATTTCTATCATGACATCGTACAGGTAAACGGTGATGAGCAGACCTTGTTCTTCCCCTCTTCCTTTAAAAGAGCCATCAAATATGGGCAGCGAGATGCAGCCAATGAAATCTTGCGGACAGAAGTCCTCAGCGCACTGGAGAAGGAAAAACAACTGGTGGTGGTCACTTATCCTGATGCATTGGCAGAAAAAGTGGTTTCACAGAAACAACTGACCAACTGCACCTTGAAACTCAAGGTAGGGCAAGTTATCGAAACAGAGCAAATCACCAAAAGACTGTTGGAAGATGGTTTTGAGCGGGTAGACTATGTATATGAACCGGGACAATTCGCCTCCAGAGGTAGTATCATTGATGTTTATTCATTCGCTTCTGAATATCCTTTCCGTATCGACTTTTTCGGTGATGAAATTGATACAATCCGATCCTTTGAAGTAGAGAACCAACTTTCGCGCGAAAAGAAAGATGCTATCAGCATTGTACCTGAGCTTACCAATTCTACTGCCGATGAAGTTTGCCTGCTTGACTTCGTGCCCCGCAATACCATTCTTTGGACCAAAGACCTGCTATGGATTAGAGAACGGATACAAGCAGTCCGCGAAGAAGCGTTGGCACCACAAGCTCTTGTAGCCTATGAGGGAGAAGATACTCCTCAACTCAACTTAGAGAAAAAACTTATTGATGGAGCAGAATTTACGGTTAAAGCTTTAGAACTCACCCGAATAGACTTTGGAAACAAAGCTACCGGAAAGCCACAAGCCAACTTGAAGTTCAATACTTCCATCCAACCTATCTTCCACAAAAACTTTGACATGGTCTCATCCATATTGACCGATTATCAACAACGTGGATACCAGCTTTATATCTGCTCGGACAGTTGCAAGCAAACCGACCGCCTACACGATATCTTTAAGGAAAGAGGAGACCAGATTTCATTTACTCCGGTAGACCGAACCTTACATGAGGGATTTGTAGACCATACCCTGAAATGCTGCATCTTTACCGACCATCAGATATTCGACCGTTTCCATAAATACAACCTCCGAAGTGACAAGGCACGAAGTGGAAAGGTTGCACTCTCACTCAAAGAACTCAATCAGTTTGAATTGGGAGACTATGTAGTACATATCGACCATGGTATCGGAAAGTTTGCCGGACTAGTTAGAATTCCAAACGGAAACACCACGCAAGAAGTCATCAAATTGGTCTACCAAAATGATGATGTTGTTTTTGTATCCATCCATTCTTTACACAAGATTTCCAAGTATAAAGGAAAAGAAGGAAACCCTCCACGCATCAGTAAATTAGGAACTGGAGCTTGGGAAAAAATCAAAGACCGCACCAAAACAAAAATCAAAGACATTGCCCGAGATTTGATAAAACTGTATTCGCAACGAAGACAGGAAAAGGGATTCAGCTACAGCCCGGATAGTTTCTTACAGCATGAACTGGAAGCAAGTTTCCTTTATGAAGATACTCCCGACCAGCTAAAAGCTACACAAGAAGTGAAGGCTGATATGGAAAGTAACCGTCCGATGGACCGGCTGGTCTGCGGCGACGTAGGCTTTGGGAAAACAGAAGTCGCCATCCGTGCTGCCTTTAAAGCAGTAGCCGACAACAAGCAGGTGGCAGTATTGGTACCGACCACCGTATTAGCTTATCAGCACTACCAGACCTTCAGCAAACGCCTGGACAATCTGCCATGCAAAATAGACTATCTGAGCCGTGCCCGTACCACCAAAGATACCAACCGTATCTTGAAAGAACTGGCAGCTGGAGAAATCAACATCTTGATTGGAACTCATAAAATCATCGGAAAGAGTGTGAATTTCAAAGATTTAGGGCTACTCATCATCGATGAAGAACAGAAATTCGGTGTAAGTGTCAAGGAAAAGCTACGTCAAATAAAAATCAATGTTGACACGCTTACCATGACAGCTACTCCTATTCCACGCACCTTACAGTTCTCTCTGATGGGGGCAAGAGATCTTTCTGTTATACAAACACCTCCACACAACCGGTACCCGATACAGACCGAAGTGCATACTTTCAACGAGGAAATCATAACAGAGGCCATCAATTTTGAGATGAGCAGAAACGGACAGGTTTTCTTTGTCAACAACCGCATCAATAACCTGGTAGAGTTGAAAGCTATGATTCAACGGAACATCCCCGACTGCCGCGTCTGTATAGGACATGGACAAATGCAACCGGAAGAACTGGAGAAAATTGTTTTCGACTTCATGAACTATGATTATGATGTCTTGCTGGCTACTACTATCATCGAAAGTGGTATCGATATTCCAAATGCCAACACCATCATCATCAATCACGCACAAAACTTTGGTCTGAGCGACTTGCACCAAATGCGAGGACGAGTGGGACGAGGCAACAAGAAAGCATTTTGCTACCTAATGGCTCCTCCTCTTTCTTCTTTAACTCCAGAAGCCAAACGCAGATTGCAAGCCATCGAAAATTTCAGCGACCTGGGAAGTGGAATACATATTGCTATGCAAGACCTTGATATCAGAGGGGCAGGTAATATGCTGGGAGCGGAACAAAGCGGATTCATTGCCGACCTGGGATATGAAACTTACCAGAAAATTTTGTCGGAAGCCGTAACAGAACTGAAAAACGAAGAGTTTGCCGACCTTTACGCAGAAGAAATCAAAGCCGGCGAGGAGAAAATAAGCGGTGAAGAGTTTGTAGACGAATGTATGCTAGAAAGCGACCTTGAACTGCTCTTCCCTAATGAATATGTACCGAGCAGCAGCGAGCGAATGTTGCTTTACCGAGAACTAGATAAATTGGAGCTGGACCGTGATGTGGAAGCATTTGAAGAACGGCTCAAAGACCGGTTCGGCAAAATACCTCCTGAAACACAGGATTTACTCCGTGTGGTTCCTCTCCGAAGAATAGCCAAACGACTGGGCATCGCCAAGGTAATACTGAAAGCAGGACGCATGAACCTGTATTTTGTCCCCAACATGGACAGCCCTTACTATCAAAGCGAAGCTTTTGGGAAAATCATCAGCTATATGGCTCAAAATCCCCGTTCCTGCAATTTACGCGAACAGAACGGTAAGCGCAGCATGGTGGTAAAAGATATCACCAAAGTAAATCAAGCAGTACAAGTACTACAGCAAATAGTAAGTATGTCAGCAGACCCAGACTGATATTTTTGTTACCTAAAAAGGCTTCTAAAGCAATCTAAAAGGGGAAATATCTCCATAAATCCTTTCTTGAAAAGGGAAAATTCTGTAACTTTGTCAACAGACAATAAAATCATAGAGCTAGGCCCGTCCGATGAGATAGGCCTAGCTCCTCACTTTTTTAAAACATTTTATATGATGAAAATAGCATTACCTACCAAAGAGGGAGTAATCGACAATCACTTTGGACATTGTGACTTTTACACAATCCTTACCGTAAACGAAGCAAAAGAAATTGTAAAGACAGAAATCATGCCTTCCCCTAAAGGATGTGGCTGCAAGACAAATATCGCCGGTAAACTGAGCGAAAACGGTGTCAGCGTAATGCTGGCAGGTAGCATGGGAGAAGGTGCCTTAAACAAACTTTCTGAAAGCAACATTGAAGTAGTGAGAGGATGCAGTGGCCCTGTAATGGAGGTAGCTGAAGCCTACTTGAAAGGCTCTTTGCAAGACTCTGGCGAAGGCTGCCATCACCATCACGATGGAGAACATGAATGTCAGCACGGCGAAAACGAAGAACATGAGTGCAAACACCATCACAATGATTAATTTCGCCCACCAACTACATAGCTAACTTCCCAGAGAAATAAATACAAAATAGCCGTTCCAGCCTTTTGTCTAGCAGGAACGGCTATTTTTCTCTATCCTTCCGTCATTTCTTCTTCGGCTTCAGCAGCTCACGATGGAAGCGCAATTCAGCACGCTGAATTTCATAAATCTTCTTTGCTGGCAGCACCTTCTGATACTTGTGCAAATAGTCCTGCTCCAACTTGCTGGTCTCTATTTTCGCCTTCACAAGTTCTTCTGAAAAACGATTGTACTCAGCATCCGTCAGCGAGTCTTTTCCCTTTGCATCTCTAACCAGCTGCCATGCTTTCTTGTTTATTTCCCCTTTTTTATCTTGCAGTTCAAAATACAACGGGAAAAAAGCAGTAGCTTCCTCTGGTGTCAAGTCTGCCCGGTTAGTCAGAAACGTCTTTTGCTTCTCTCTAAATGTAGCCTTGCTCCAAGGACATTTCTTCTGTGCATAAACTCCGGATGCCACAAAAAGCAGCAGCAACAAAACATTCAATACTCTTTTCATATTCGTTTTATTTGTCAATTGTTAAACGTCATGTCAGCTTCACTCAAATATTGATACAACTCATAGTCGTTGAGCATCGTTTGATGGATGATTGGGTCAAGCTCCTCATCCGGCCACTCCGACACCGCTTCAGAATGAGGAAGCGCATCGGTCGCCTTCTCTTTCACATCCATAAACATCCGCACAGAAAACATCAACCCTACAAACATAGCAGCCATGTAAGCCCATGGCTTCACCCGTTCCCAAACAGTAATATGCGGTTCAGAAAACTCTTTATCGGGCAACTGCTCCATCAGTTTTCGGGAGAAATCTTCAAAATACCCTTCAGGCACTTTAAACGGATTCTCTTTCCCTACCTTCTTATACAAATTATCTTCTTCCTTCATAACTATCTTCTTTTATCTATTAGACTATCTGCCAGCTGAAAGGTTTAATCCTTCTGCTCAAAAAAACTTTCTATTTTTTTTACGGCATGATGATAAGATGCCTTGAGTGATCCGATACTTGTTCCCAATATTTCAGCAATCTGCTCATACTTCATCTCCTGAAAATATTTGAGGTTAAAAACCATCCGCTGTTTTTCGGGAAGCTGTGCTACTGCCTTTTGAAACAGCTTCTGGGTATCATCTCCATCAAAGTAGGGGTCGCCTTCCAGCGAGTCCAACAACTTATAATCCACATCATCTATCGAAAGATGCTGCCGAACCTTTTGCCTATTCAGAAAATTCAGACACTCATTCAGGGCTATACGATACAACCAAGTGGAAAGCTGAGCGTCACCACGAAAATAATCCAGGTTATCCCAAGCCTTATAAAAAGTATTCTGCAGCAAATCATTGGCATCTTCATGAGCCAGCACCATCCGCCTTATCTGCCAATACAACGATTCGCTATACTGCTTCACCACCTGCTCAAAGGCCTTCCGCCGAGTACGAGGGTTACGTAACCGTTCAGCAATTTCTTCTTCCGTATAAGTTTCCATAAGGGTTCTTTCTCTTTATCAATTTCTGTATTAGACAAGACAACAAACAAAACGTTTAATCCAAAGATACACTTTAAAGACAAATCCTTTGGTTCTCATAAGCCAAAAGCGTATTAGGGAACACCTCTTTGGCTTCCTGCAAAAGCACTGCTTCATCTTCATATCGAGCCGAAAAATGACCTATAAGGAGTTGACCCACCGAAGCGTCATGCGCTATCTGGGCCGCCTCGCGCGCCGTAGAATGCAGTGTCTGACGAGCACGTACCGCCTCACTCTCTGAAAACGTAGCTTCATGAAACAATAAAGTCACCTCTTTTACCTGCTCGGCTATACGTGGCAAGAAGGTGGTATCCGAACAGTAGGCATAACTTCTAGGAGGATCCGACGGGTAAGTCAGCACACTGTTGGGCACAACAGTTCCGTCCTCCTTCGCATAATCCTCACCGTTCTTGATACGGTTCATCATCCATATCGGCACTCCATGAAAATCTATCATCTCTCGCTTGATATGATTAGGAGTAGGTTTCTCACGAAACAAAAAGCCGCAGGTGGGAAGACGATGCCTTAAAGGGATAGTCTCTACACTCAACGAACGGTCTTCATAAATGACTTTCTTCTCCCCTGGATTAAACGGATGAAAGATTACCCGATAGCTCATCCCCTTACAGAAGAATTCAAGTTGAGGGGAAAGCAACCGCTCCAGTTCTGCATGGCAATAGATATGAAGGTCGGCAGTGCGTTCTAACATCCCGAAAGTAGAGATGAGCCCTATCAACCCAAAGCAATGGTCGCCGTGCAGGTGAGAGATAAAAATATGGTTCAGCCGGCCGAATTTCAGCCTTGACCGCCGAAGTTGCACTTGAGTACCTTCGCCGCAATCAATCATAAAGAGTTTCTCTCTGATATTCAACACCTGAGAGGTAGCCTGATGACGCGTAGTAGGCAATGCCGACCCGCATCCCAATATATTTACTTCAAACTTTTCCATAAAAACAAAGATAAGGATATTCATTGAGTATAAAACAAGCAACCAAGATAAAATAGCAAAAAAAGGGACCGAGCCGAAGCCCGATCCCTTTATCTATTGAAATTGAATTCTATGGAATCAATTAGTTTTTACCTTCCAACTGTTCTTTCAAAGCAGCTAAAGCGTCGATGTCGCCCAAAGTAGTTGCAGCAGCCTGATTCTGAATCATAGGAGTTTCTTCTTTCTTAGAAGAAGCCTTCTTTGAAGCTTTCTTTTCTGCTTTTTCGTCTGCCTTAGCAGCATCTTCGAAAATACGGCTGTGAGAAAGGATGATGCGTTTTGCATCCTTGTTGAATTCAATTACTTTGAATTCCAACTTTTCTTCCAACTGAGCCTGTGAGCCGTCTTCTTTAACCAAGTGCTTAGGAGTTGCGAATCCTTCTACACCATAAGGAAGAGCTACAACAGCACCCTTATCCAACATTTCGATGATAGTACCTTCGTGTACAGAACCTACAGTAAATACAGTTTCGAATACATCCCATGGATTTTCTTCCAACTGCTTGTGACCAAGGCTCAAGCGACGGTTTTCTTTGTCGATTTCCAATACCTGAACTTCGATATCAGCACCAATCTGAGTGAATTCTGATGGGTGTTTGATTTTCTTAGTCCAAGAAAGGTCTGAGATGTGAATCAATCCGTCAACACCTTCTTCGATTTCTACGAATACACCGAAGTTAGTGAAATTACGAACTTTAGCAGTGTGCTTAGAACCTACAGGATATTTTTCATCGATTGATTCCCATGGATCAGCTTTCAGCTGCTTGATACCCAAAGACATCTTACGTTCTTCACGGTCCAAAGTCAAGATAACAGCTTCTACTTCGTCGCCAACCTTCATGAAGTCCTGAGCAGAACGCAAGTGCTGTGACCAAGACATTTCAGAAACGTGAATCAAACCTTCTACACCTGGAGCAATTTCGATGAATGCACCGTAGTCAGCCATAACTACTACTTTACCCTTCACGTGATCACCTACCTTAAGCTCATCACTCAAGCTATCCCATGGATGAGGAGTAAGCTGCTTCAAGCCCAATGCGATACGTTTCTTTTCATCATCGAAGTCAAGGATAACAACGTTCAACTTCTGATCCAAAGAAACAACTTCACGAGGATCGCTTACACGGCCCCAAGACAAGTCTGTGATGTGGATCAAACCGTCTACGCCACCCAAGTCGATGAATACACCGTAAGATGTGATATTTTTAACAGTACCTTCAAGTACCTGACCTTTTTCAAGTTTACCAATGATTTCTTTCTTCTGCTGTTCCAATTCAGCTTCGATAAGAGCCTTGTGAGAAACAACTACGTTCTTGAATTCCTGGTTAATCTTAACAACCTTGAATTCCATAGTCTTACCTACGAATACATCGTAGTCACGGATAGGTTTAACATCAATCTGAGAACCTGGCAAGAATGCTTCGATGCCAAATACGTCAACAATCATACCACCCTTAGTGCGGCACTTGATGTAACCCTTAATAATTTCTTCGTTTTCAAGAGCTGCGTTTACACGATCCCAAGAGCGAGTAGCACGTGCTTTCTTGTGAGACAAGATCAACTGACCTTTTTTGTCTTCCTGATTTTCGATGTATACTTCTACAGTATCACCAATCTTCAAGTCAGGATTGTAACGGAATTCATTCATAGGGATGATACCGTCTGATTTGTAGCCAATGTTAACTACAACTTCGCGTTTGTTCATTGCGATTACAGTACCGTCTACAACCTCACGGTCGTTTACCTTGTTCAAAGTGCTGTCATAAGCCTTTTCCAAGTCTTCTTTGCTTACGGTAGTTACTGCATCACCGTTTTCATAAGCTTCCCAGTTGAAATCTTCAAGAGGAGCTACATTCTTCAAATTTTCCATTAATAAATAAATTGTTGTTTTAATCTAATTACGTTAGACTTTATATTGATATATAAATTTCGGCGCAAAGATACGATATTTTTCGGAACCAGGAAACTATTGACGTATTTTTTCGCTGTCTGCCAACCTTTTTTTTAACTACCTAATCCTCCAATGAGTAGTCGACAGTAGTCACCACTCTCACCCTTTTGATATAAGGAGTGTTTGCATCCCGGTCACTGATACTGAACTGTCCCTGATGAGCATGACGAATCTTGCCCAACCCACTGCCGGAATCTTTCGCAAACTTGTCGGCAGCCAACCGCGCATTGCGTGTGGCCTCTTCTATCATCTTAGGCTTAATCTGATTCAACCCCGTATATTCATACTGCACATTATAACGGTAGTCGTTACCGGTCACTGCTATTCCTTTTTTCAGCAACTCCCCCTGCTCCGATATCAGCCCGCGCACCAAGTCCACCTTCTCTGATGTTACAATAATCACCGTAGTCACATGATACCGGTGCGGAGTTGCACTGCTGCTATTATAGCGGTCGGCTTCCGTATCAACAATTTCAGGAGGGTTAATGCTTATTTCAGAAGATTCAATACCTTTCTCTTTCAAGAAATCAATGATAACACTGTTGGTCCTCTTAATATGCAGGTATAAGGCGCCCAAGTCATTTCCCAGACTTTTGTACATCAACGGCCATGTCACCTTGTCCGCTGGGACTTCCACTTCGGCCAATCCTTTCACATTCACACTGCGACCTCTATAGGCAAAGGTTTCAAACCCATGCTTAATGCACAAACCTAATACAGCCATGCCTGCCGCTAGAATCACGGCTTCTACTTTCAGACTTCCCATATCCAATCTTATTTTTGACGTTCTTTTCCCTTCTGTCCTCCGCCCACCTAAGTCTTCCTTAAAGTACAGGGGAATATTTCTTTTGCCATATGTGCTGCAGGGGGCTTCTATTTGTATTACCACTGCAACTGCAACTTTTTCGAAGTTACTAATTTTCTGTCACTTACACAAAATATTCTTTGTTTTTATGTTTTATTTCACCCCCGACAACGGGAGCAGAAAACCCAAAGACTGTCTTCACTGCCTTTTTTATCTACAAACCAGCCATAACTACCTACGCTCTACATTCTTAAACTTCATGAATTTGATTCAACATCCTTACACTGCTATAACATTCAATCACCCTCTTCTATTCTTAAGTTACAAACTGCGATTAATAAAACAGTGATTGTAACTCAAGAAACAGCGACAGCGATTTATCAACCGGAGACAGTAATTCAAGTTTTCACCGGCATAAACCACAGTTACCTTCACGAACTTGAACATAATATTCAAGTGCAAGTGAAAGATATCACTCCAATATCGGCCAACTATCCGGCAGCATCTTTGTATGAAATCTCATTTTTTTATTAACTTTGCAACAAATCATACTATAAAAAGATATGCAAACAAGTGACAGCATCGTTATCATTCCCACATATAATGAGAAAGAGAACATAGAGAACATTATCCGCGCCGTGTTCGGACTGGAGAAATGCTTTCATATATTGATTATAGAAGACAACTCTCCCGACGGGACAGCCGACATTGTGGCCCAGCTGCAGAAGGAGTTTCCGGAACGGCTCTTCATGATTCAACGTAAAGGAAAACTTGGACTGGGCACCGCCTACATCACAGGATTCAAGTGGGCCGTCGCTCAAGGATATGACTTCATTTTTGAAATGGATGCCGATTTCAGCCATAACCCCAACGACTTGCCCCGACTCTACAAAGCTTGCCATGACGATGGAGCGGATGTAGCCATCGGCTCGCGATACGTATCGGGGGTCAATGTGGTAAACTGGCCGATGGGGCGTGTGCTGATGTCTTATTTCGCCTCTAAATATGTGCGCATAGTGACCGGAATACCGGTACACGACACCACTGCCGGATTCAAATGCTACCGCAAAAAAGTACTGGAAACCATTCCTCTCGACAAAGTCCGTTTCAAAGGATATGCCTTCCAAATTGAAATGAAGTTCACAGCCTACAAATGCGGTTTCAAGGTTACGGAGGTCCCTGTTATCTTCATCAACCGAGAGCTGGGCACTTCCAAGATGAACAGCAGCATCTTTGGTGAAGCCGTATTCGGCGTAATCAGGCTGAAATGGGACAGCTGGTTCAGAAAATATCCCAAAGTCAACCATTAATGTACATGAAATATGAAACGTATATGGATTTCAAACGCCATCATCGTCAATGAGGGCAGAAAATTTAAAGGTTCGGTAGTTACCGAAGGTGAATACATTGCAGAAATATTGGAGGGAGAGCAGACTCCGCAAGCACCAACTGACGAAACGGTTGATGCCAAAGGATGCTACCTCATTCCCGGAGTCATTGACGACCATGTGCATTTCCGCGACCCCGGACTTACCCATAAGGCCGATATGCAAAGCGAATCGACCGCTGCTGCAGCCGGAGGGGTCACCTCGTTTATGGATATGCCCAACTGCAACCCACAGACCACTACACTGGAGGCTCTGGAACAAAAGTTTGCCGATGCTGCACAGAAAAGCCGAGTAAACTATTCCTTCTACTTTGGAGCAACCAACAACAACGCCCCGCTACTGGCTCAATTGGACAAGACTCATGTGTGCGGTGTAAAACTCTTCATGGGGGCAAGCACAGGCAATATGCTGGTAGACCGCATGGATACCTTGCGTACTATCTTTTCAGAAGCCGGTATGCTGATTGCAACCCACTGTGAGGACCAGCACATCATCCGACAGAACACGGAAGCATTCAAGGAAAAATATGGAGAGGACCTTGATGTGAAGTTCCATCCTGCCATCCGAAGCAGAGAGGCTTGCCTTGCTTCTTCCCAACTGGCGGTACAACTGGCCAAGGAAACAGGAGCACGCCTACACATTCTGCATATCAGCACTGCCGACGAACTGGAATTGCTGGAAGACAAACCGCTGACAGAAAAAAGAATCACGGCTGAAGCCTGTGTATCACACTTGATGTTCTGCGATGAGGACTATTCTACTTTAGGAGCCCGCATCAAATGCAACCCTGCCATTAAATCGCATACCGACCGTGATGCGCTGCGCCACGCCCTGACCACTCACCGTATTGATGTTATAGGCACCGACCATGCCCCTCACCTGCTTGGCGAGAAACAGGGTGGCGCACTGAAAGCCGTTTCGGGAATGCCTACCTTGCAGTTCTCGCTTGTCAGCGTAATGGAACTGGTAAGAGAAGGTGTACTCAGCATCGAACAGTTGGTGGAAAAAATGTGCCATGCTCCTGCTTTGCTTTATCAGATTTCAAAGAGAGGCTTCATTCGTACCGGATATAAGGCCGACCTCGTACTGCTCAACCCGGAATCCGAATGGCAGCTTACTCCCGACTGTATCTTGAGCAAATGTGGATGGAGTCCGATGGAAGGAAAGACATTCCATGCCAAAGTGGAAAAAACATTTGTCAACGGGCAGTTGGTATTCGACGGCAAGCACGTAACCGACGAGCTGTACGGCCATGCTTTAACATTCAACCGCTAAACAAGTTCCTATACCTAATCCCCGCAAGGATTCCCCAACTCTCGTGTTACTAATGACTCTGTGATAAAAGTTTCCCATAGTTCTTTAGTAACACGAGAGTTGTTATATGATTACAATGGGCCTTTATCCTTTATTGCATCGCTAAGCGAAGTAAATCTTCTAACACAACAAAACAACAGACAATATATTATCAATCAATATTTTAAATATATTCATAAAAGAGTATTACATAATTAAGATTTAATATGATTTTAAGCCACCTAACACCGACTCTATTGCTTAATTTAAAATTATAGATAAAAATAAACCAAAGTATTGATATTATTAAAAAAAAAACAATTATACTTGCAATGTATTTATGCTAATAAATAATTTTAAATAAATGCTTATGAAAACAAGAAATTTGATATGGTGCATATTGGGGATATTATTCCCTTTGTTGGTATCTTGTAATGATAATGACAATGATGATTTTATATTCGATGGGTATATTCCACGAACAATCTCGCTACATTTGGGTTTTGTAGACTCTGAGGGGAATGATCTTATAGCACCTCTCGCTACATATCCGGTCCCTCAGGGATCCCTTGCTAAAAAAAATGTTCATTTAGTTTCATTGAGACCGGAAGATTATACATTGGACGTGTATTTGGATGGAAAACTTGTAGAGTCTTCAAAGGGCAACCCTTCCAACTGGATGTGCCTTATACTTGATAGCCCTTTGAAAAAAGATTATAAAAGCCTACATCTTTACTCCAGTAAAGCTGAAGAAGTTATAATGACAGATAAACAGTACAAATCCAGTTATGTAATCGAGTTTAAATTTACATGTGAGCTTCTATTTAAGGATAGTGAGGAGCATGTTGTCCGATTTGATGTTCTACCGCCTAATCCCGAAACTTTAATCTTTGACTACATGGGCAAAGTAAGTTTAGACGGAAAAGAGTTAAAAGTTGTTTATCCGGATGACCCCGATCGTATAAAAAAAGCAGATGATTCATGGATACAATTGGGATTAGCTGCTATTGCTACATTATAATCGGAATGAGAAAGTACTTTAAATAGTAATAATACGAAAAAGGGAAGAACAACAAATGTTTCTTCCCTTTTTCGTATGAAACGACCAACCGCATCAGGATTAAGTACAAATCCTTCTTTACCCCACTGTATAACAGTCAAATTCCTTTTTATTTTCGAGTAACCTTTCTCCTTATTTCTGAGTTTATTTCTTGTTTTATGAGATGGGTAGAAACCACTTCAATACATGAACCGCCGCAGAAGAACACGCACATAAAGGAACGGAGTATTTCACTGCAGCTGTAGCCGAATGGCTGGCAACGTTTTTCCTAATATTGAATCAATCACCTTGGAAAAAGAATATCGAATTATTCTATAATAGGAAATATTCCGCCAAAAGGTATGATTTGTTCAGATTTTATTTGTACTTTAGCCATGTCTGTTGAAGATTTATGAGCTTTATTTCGCAACACTAAGCCAAGTGAATCTTCAGACATGACAAAGCACCGGACAATATATTATTATCCAGTACTTTAAATTATTTTTAGAAAAGTGTTGCAGAATTAAAGCTATGCAAACAGAGATTACTAAAGTCACTTACGACATACACGACCTAGCAGAGTATATCAACTGGGTCTACTTCTTTTTTGCATGGGGATTTCAGCCGCGCTTTGCCGGTATAGCAGATATACACGGATGTGATGCCTGCCGTGCCGGATGGTTAGCTTCTTTTCCAGAGAATGAACGAAGCAAGGCTGCCGAAAGCATGAAACTCTATAAAGAAGCCATGCAAATGTTGGATTATCTAGACGGGAAATATAAGGTATATGGAATATACAAACTGATGGAAGCAAACTCAGACGGTGACAATCTGATACTAGACGGGAAAAGGTTCCCCCTGCTCCGGCAGCAAACCCGTATCCATCCCGATGACCCGTTCTTATGCCTCAGCGATTTTGTCCGCCCGCTGGCTTCGGGCATCAAGGATACTGTAGGAGGCTTTGCCACTACAGTAGACCAGCATATTGAACATGAATTTCCAGAGGATGACTATCAGCACATGCTGGCAAAGATACTAGCAGAACGCCTGGCGGAAGCTGCTGCTGAAAAGATGCATCTGAATATCCGCAAAACGATATGGGGGTATGCCCCACACGAAAATCTCTCGATGAAAGAACTTCTCAGAGAAGACTATCAAGGTATCCGGCCGGCAGTGGGCTATCCCTCCTTGCCCGACATGTCGACAAGTTTCCTGCTGAATGAACTCATCAAAATGGAACAAATCGGAATCTCACTTACCCCCAACGGCATGATGAATCCGCTAGCTTCGGTGTGCGGACTGATGTTTTCACACCCTGCCTCCCGCTATTTTTCAGTAGGGAAAATAGACGAAGACCAGCTGGTCGACTATGCACAACGCAGAGGTTACAATGTGGATGAAATGAGAAAATATCTTTCTGCCAACTTACAACAATAGTCTTATGATATTATTACGTGTATCAATCTTCTTTTTAGTCTTGCTGCTACTGCCCGACGGGTACTTATATCAATACTACCTCCGTCACAGCAACCATAGTCTTTTAAAAAAACTTTTCTGGCTACCCTCTATCATCTTATTGCTGGTCTTGGTGGGTTTCATCTTCAAATGGGACGGGATAGACCCTTCTTTCGGCACTTATATTGTCTGCACGCTCTGCATTGCAATCCCCAAGTCAATCTTTTCAATATTCCACCTTATCGGGCGTGGCATCAGCACCATTATCCCGCTGCTGCAAGGACATAGAGTATCCCGGCTATCACTTGGAGCCAATCTGCTGATTGCTGCCCTCTCCGGCGGATACCTACTTTTCGGTGCGGTAAAAGGAAAAGAGTTCTTTCAGGTAAAAGAAGTGACATTTGAATCGGCCGACCTGCCGGAAAGTTTTAACGGATACCGCATCATACAATTATCGGATATGCACATCGGCAGCTGGAGCAAAACAAGCAAAGCCATCCGAAAAGTAGTAAACATCTGCAACGAACTGAGTCCTGACGTTACAGTTTTTACCGGAGATTTAGTGAACAGTCACGCTGATGAATTGTTACCTTTTATGGGCGACCTCTCCCAACTGAAAGCCAAAGACGGAGTATTCTCTATCATGGGAAATCACGACTATGCTACCTATTACCATTGGAAAAGCGAAAGCGAACGGCTGGCTAATATTGACACACTTATTGTTCGGGAGAAACAGCTGGGATGGACTATGCTGATGAACGAGCACAGATTTCTGACCAGGGGCAATGACTCTATCGTCCTGGCAGGAGTGGAAAACAGCGGAAACCCACCTTTCCCCGACTATGGTGACCTGGATGCTGCCCTCCGGAATACAGAAGATAAGTTCAAGGTGTTACTGAGTCACGACCCCACCCATTGGAAAAGAAATGTCTTGCCTGAAACAGATGTCCAACTGATGCTGGCCGGACACACCCACGATATGCAAATCAGTATCTTTGGCTTGTCACTAGCCCAGTTTATTTATCCCGAACACAACGGGATGTACTATTCGGGCAACAGAGGACTATATGTAAACATTGGAATAGGACATGTACTCTTTCCCATCCGGTTAGGGGCCTGGCCTGAAATAACTGTAATCACTCTACAAAAGAAAAAATAATCAAAAACTATATGAGCATCATTTATCTTATTTATCAAATCTTCATCGGACTACCTATTTTCCTGGTGGTCACTATACTAACAGCCTTGATTACCATCATTGGATGCTGGTTGGGCAACGGACATTTTTGGGGGTATTACCCGGGAAAATACTGGTCACAGTTCACTTGCTGGCTCTTCTTACTGCCAGTAAAAGTAACGGGAAGAGAGCATTTGGATAAAAACACTTCGTATGTATTTGTAGCAAACCATCAAGGTTCGTTTGACATTTTTCTGGTATACGGATACCTGCAACGCAATTTCAAATGGATGATGAAAAAAAGTTTGCGCAAACTTCCGTTTGTAGGAAAAGCCTGCGAATCAGCCGGATTTATCTTTGTCGACAAATCCAGTCCTAGAAAAGTATATGAAACCATCAAGAATGCCGAGAAAGTTTTGCAAGGCGGCACTTCCATGGTGGTGTTTCCTGAAGGAGCACGTACCTTTACCGGACATATGGGGGAATTCAAGAAAGGCGCTTTCCTATTGGCCAACCAACTGCAACTTCCTGTTGTGCCACTTACTATCGACGGCTCTTTCGACATCTTGCCACGCACTAGAAAATTTCTGTCGTGGCACCGTATGAAATTGACCATCCACGCCCCTATCTATCCTATCGGAAAGGGAGACGACAACCTGAAAAAGATTATGACAGAATCGTATGAGGCTATCGAAAAAGGCCTGCCCCATGAATACCAAGGAAAGGAATTCAATCCAGACCAATAAACTCTTACCTCTCATAACAAAAAGAAGCCGTGTACGCTTGGTGTCCCTCAAGAATACACGGCTTCTCTTTCATAAATAAAAAGGACCTTTAAGCATTATCTCATCCCTCTAGCCTTATAAATACGTTCTTTAGCTGCATTTATCTGCTGGAACTTCTCTTCAGAAGCCTTTCGGATATCCTCTCCCAAAGTAGCTACCCTATCGGGATGATGCTTCAAAGCCAACTTACGGTAAGCTGCACGCACTTCCTCATCCGTAGCCGAAGACTCAATTTCCAGCACCCTATATGCCTCTTCCAAAGAATCACCAGAAAGATTCAACATAGAGTCCAGCTCCTTCGAAGAAAGCCCCATAACCAATGCAACTTCTTTCAACGCTTCTACTTCGGCCGGACAAATATTTCCATCACTTTTCGCTATCTTCACCAAGAAGTCGAGCAACTGCAAGCGCTCACCATACTGCAAATTATCTGCAATCTGCGCTCCACATTCATGAATGGTCCGACGAAATGCATTCACATCATGCAGCTCCATCCTCTTACGCTGCTCAAATAAATCCATCAGGATTTGCTGTCCTTCGGCCACTGCAGCCTCTCCAAAATTGACACGCAAGAAATTTCTTACATACTCCATTTCACTATGCATAATCTTGCCATCAGCACGAATAATATAAGAAGCCATCACTAGCATGGAAAACAAGAAGCTGTTCCGTTGTCCATATTGTGTTCTCTCCTCCTCGGTATACTGCGGCTGTTTCAAATCGGTAGCACTGTCAAACAAAGAACCAATAGCAAATCCAGCCAATCCTCCCAACGGTCCACTTGCCATAAATCCGACAATACCGCCTATCCATTTACCAAATCCCATAAATAATCTTATTATAATGATTAATTGAAATTTCAAATATACACTAAATAATGTATATATCCAGATTATTATAAAAAAACTCCCGTCGGAACTACCTCTTTATTTCTAGGCAATGCCGACGAGAGTTTTTTGAATCAACTTAATATCTGATAAAAATCAGAAATCAAATTTTTCCATTTTCAAAGGAGCCAGTTTTTCCATCTCGGGGACCAAACTAGTGAAGTGTGCCGATTTGGAATGCATCGCCAATGAAGCACCATCTTTCCACGTTTCACAAATCATCAGCACTTCCGGACGAGTAGCGCTTTCAAACACATCATAAGCAAGACAACCACCATCATTCAATGATGCTTCCGCCAGTTTTTTAGCCAATGAAAGAACTTCTTCACGGTTCTCCTGAGCCACTTCAATAAATACATTTAATCTTATCATAGTTTTCTATATATGTTCTGCTATTATGGTCTAAACAAATAGACCATTGATTACCATTCCACAAACTTACCGCGAGACTTACGATCTTCCAACACCTCTTTCAGCCTCTTATTTTTAGAAGATGCAATAAATCGTCGGCCAAATATATTCGGAATAGCTACTCCCAAAGCAATACACATAATAACCAATCCAGAGTTAACACCGCTCTCAATGGCCTTCATCAATGGAGTTACCTGATCAATGCTCTGCACATTCATATTGATCAATCCGAAAAGCATACGATACATCAATACACCCGGAATCATCGGGATTACAGAAGGAATAGTAAGCACATGTCCCGGCACGTGGAACCAGTGCACAGCCTTGATTGCAATGAGGCTCACCAATACAGATCCGGTAAATGAACCTACCACCAATCCCATATTCAAACCGATATTGTCGGTACTAGGGCCTAAGTTGACAAAGTTACGTGTACACACAGCTATGATACCTCCGATAGCAACTACCCACAGCAATCGGCGCTGAATGTTGAAAATCATGGAAAATCCCATTGCAGAGATGGCAGCAGCCAATGCAAACTCCCAATAAGAATGGTGAGGAACCATACTAATAGTAGGGAAGAAATTGGCAATGTGACAAAGTTTTACAGCAAAGGCGATACCAAAAGCCATAGCAGACACCATTAATAGAGTATTTACAGCTCTTACCACTCCCACTTGAATATAGTTATCTAGCATATCATCGACAAAGTTAATCAACGGAACCCCCGGTACGATAAACAAAGCACAAGCCAATAATGGATGCCACGGAGTACTAGTCCAGTCTTGCGGGAGCAAGGTAGTAGCCCATGCCAAAATAGTAGCTATAAAAGCAGAAATGGCAATACCCATATAATGATTCAATCCAAATACATTACAATTATGACGCACACGCATACCGATAATGGCAGCCAATGAAGCATACAAGAATGCCACCCAGTCGCATCCAAACTGAATACAGAAACCACCACAGGCAAAACCTGCCCCGATAGCCACTTGCCATGGAGTATAATTTCTCTTGCGAGTGCGGATTTTCTCCAGTTCCTCTTCATACTGGTCCAAGGTATAATCCTGTTCGATTGCCTTCCACGAAAGTTTACTCACTTCCGAAATGGCAGTCATATTTACACCATGGCCTTCTATACGCTGAAACTTCGTAAAAGAATAATCGCCATCGCTCACATTTACCATCAGCATGGTAAAGCTCACGTTAATGTGAAGTTTTTCTTCCGGAATACCCAAATAGGCAGCCGTGCGTTTCATGTTTCTTACCACACGGTTGGTATCCGCTAAACTTTCTACCAACAACTTACCGGTGCGCAACAAAAGATCCACTCTGCGATGTAGCAGCTGGTCATGAGCTTTCACCGTGGTTTCAAGATGTTTCTCTAATTCCATCCAATCCTTCATTTACATTTTTGCATTATGATTATTTTCGGGGTGCAAAGTTACTGAAAAATATCTTTCCTCTCATATATTTATCCTAAAAAGGACACGTTACAAAAAACATTTATACAATCATTGATTATTTATCTAAACATCCCGGACAACTTCTAATGCCTCTACATTTCCAATTCAAATTGCTCACTTCACATGACATTTCCTCTTTTTCGGTTCTATTGATACCTTATAATTTATATATATTATTATCAATGATTGTCGGACAATGATTCAAAACAGTTTTTTATGCTTGAATTTCAATCTTTTTCTGTAATTTTGCCGCATAATAACATAGCAAATGACTAGACTTTTACAATGAACCATAAGATGACCAATAAGCAATACCAGAAACTGGCGCTATTGGCACAAAACAGGATAACAAATAAATTATTTCCATAAGAAAGCTCATCTTAGAACAATTTAAGGTCATTATATGTTATTTAATATTGTGGGGACGAGCTTTTTACCGTATTATAACCAGGAATGAGCACGAAAGAAATCATCCTCAATTGAGTATTTAAATTCTACACTGTGGATTATTTCTACAATATTTGAGTTGCATCCTCAACTTATAAAAAGTTACTTAATAAGATATCATTGTATATCAACAATTTAAACATAACAATAATTAATGGCACGCTACTTGTAGTTACATTTATGGCATCTGAAACTATTAATAACAAGAACATATGAAACGCTTCTTAACAACAAAAGAATTAAAGGTAAAAAGAAAACAAGCAATCTATGCTGCAATCTGCATTGCTGCAACCATTTCACTTTATTTATTCTTCACACGAGAAAAGAAAACAGTGAGCACCCCTCCTATTGTATCTGTCATGCCTGCACAGAAACAAGATGTAGAGATTTACGGTGAGTATGTAGGTCGTATCCGTGCGCAACAATTTGTCGAAGTACGAGCTCGCGTAGAAGGATTCCTGGAACAAATGTTATTTGAGGAAGGTACATATGTGAAAAGAAACCAAGTGTTGTTCGTCATCAACCAGGACCAGTATCGTGCAAAGGCCGATAAGGTAAGAGCCCAGTTGAAAAAAGACGAAGCACAGGCTCTGAAAGGTAAACGTGACCTGGAGCGTATCCGCCCTCTTTATGAACAGAATGCGGCCAGCCAGCTAGACTTGGACAACGCCATCGCTGCATATGAAACTGCCGAAGCGAGCGTAGGCATGAGTAAAGCCGATTTGGAACAGGCAGAGCAAGAACTGGGATATACAATTGTACGTTCTCCTATCTCCGGACAAATCAGTGAAAGACACGTTGACTTGGGTACACTGGTGGGAGGCAGCGGCAAATCGCTATTGGCTACCATCGTAAAGAGCGATACTATCTTAGTTGACTTCAGCATGACAGCATTGGATTACCTGAAGAGTAAAGAACGTAATGTCACTTTTGGGCAGAAAGACTCTACCCGTTCATGGCAACCTACTGTAACTATTACTCTGCCAGACAACAGCATATATGAATATAAGGGACTAGTAGACTTTGCAGCTCCCCAAGTAAACCCTAAAACTGGTACATTCTCTGTCCGTGCAGAATTAGCTAATCCTAACCATGTGCTACTACCGGGTCAGTTTACCAAAGTAAAACTTCTACTTGATGTTCAGGAAAATGCAACTGTCGTACCACAAAAAGCCCTGATTATTGAAAAAGGGGGAGCGCATATCTTCGTAGTCAGAAAAGACTCGACTGTAGAAAGACGTTTTATCGAACTAGGTCCTGAGTTCCAAAATAACATTGTTGTAGAAAGAGGTTTGTCGGCTGGAGAAACCATCGTAAGTGAAGGATTCCACAAACTGGCTCCAGGAATGAAAGTCCGCATCGCAACATCTAATCAGTCAGAAACGGCTGCAAAAGAAGAGAAATAATCAAACAGACACTAACTGCTAACGCATATGAAAGTCAATTTTTTCATTGATAGACCGATATTCTCGGCTGTCATCTCCATACTTATCGTGATCGTAGGTATCATCGGGCTACAAATGCTTCCTATCGACCAATATCCACAAATCACTCCGCCTGTGGTAAAGATCAGCGCTTCTTACCCGGGAGCGAGTGCCATCACCGTGTCACAAGCAGTGGCTACCCCTATCGAACAGGAATTGAATGGTACTCCGGGAATGATTTACATGGAATCTAATAGTTCAAACTCGGGAGGATTCTCGGCAACCGTAACTTTCGATATCTCTGCAGACCCAGACTTGTCGGCCGTTGAAATACAGAACCGTATCAAACTGGCAGAAGGGCGACTTCCTGCTGAAGTGGTGCAAAACGGTATTACTGTAGAGAAACAAGCTCCTAGCCAGCTGATGACTATCTGCTTGACTTCTGATGACCCTAAGTTTGATGAAATCTATCTGAGTAACTTCGCGACACTAAATGTATTAGACTTGCTCCGCCGTATTCCGGGGGTAGGACGTATCTCCAACATCGGCGGACGTTATTACGCCATGCAGATTTGGGTAGACCCTGCCAAACTTGCCAACTTCGGAATGACTGTGCAAGATGTACAAAGCGCATTGAAAGACCAAAACCGTGAATCGGCAGCTGGTGTACTCGGACAACAGCCTGTAAGCGGAATAGATATCACCATCCCAATCACAGCACAAGGACGATTGTCTACAGCCAGCCAGTTTGAAGAAATTGTGCTCCGCGCCAATCCTGACGGTTCGCTGATTCGTATGCGTGATGTGGCTCGTGTATCACTTGAAGCCTCATCTTATAATACAGAAAGTGGTATCAACGGAGGTAACGCTGCCGTATTGGGCATCTATATGTTGCCGGGAGCTAATGCAATGGAAGTGGCCAACAATGTAAAGGAAGCCATGAAAGAAATCAGCAAGAACTTCCCGGAAGGTTTGGAATACAATATTCCATTTGACATGACCACCTATATCTCTGAATCAATCCATGAGGTATACAAGACATTGTTTGAAGCATTGGTATTGGTTATCATCGTAGTCTACCTGTCGCTGCAAAGCTGGCGCGCCACATTGATTCCGGTAGTAGCCGTACCTATCTCATTGATTGGAACATTCGGCTTCATGCTTATCTTCGGTTTCTCACTGAACATGCTTACCTTGCTGGGGTTGGTGTTGGCTATCGGTATTGTGGTCGATGATGCCATCGTAGTGGTAGAAAATGTGGAACGCATCATGGAAGAAGACAAACTTGGCCCTTATGAAGCTACAAAGAAAGCAATGGACGGTCTGGTAGGAGCCATTATAGCAACCTCTCTGGTACTGGCTGCCGTATTCGTTCCTGTAAGTTTCCTTTCAGGTATCACCGGACAGCTATACCGCCAGTTTACTGTAACCATTGTAGTATCTGTATTGCTTTCTACAGTAGTGGCCCTCACACTGAGCCCGGTAATGTGTTCATTGATTCTGAAGCCAACCGACTCTAGCAAACCAAAGAACAAGATATTCCAAGCCATCAACCGCTGGTTGGGAATTGGAAACAACAAATACGTAAAATGGATTAGCCGTACCGTAAAACATCCCAAGCGTGTCATTGTAGGCTTCTGCATCACATTGATTATGATCTTTGCTCTGCACCGCCTGACTCCAACTAGTTTCCTTCCGATTGAGGACCAAGGATATTTTACAGTAGAGTTGGAACTTCCGGAAAGTGCTACTTTGGAAAGAACCAGAAAGGTTACCGACCGTGCTATCCAGTTTATCATGAAAGACCCGGCAGTAGCTTATGTGCAGAATGTTACAGGTAGCAGTCCTCGAATTGGTACCAACCAAGCACGAAGCCAGCTCACCGTTATCTTGAAAGGGTGGAAAGACCGTGACAATACTACTATCAATGCCATCATGGACAATATCCGCCGTGAAATGAAAGAATATCCGGAATGCAAAGTCTATCTGTCTACTCCTCCTGTCATTCCAGGTCTGGGTACTTCAGGAGGTTTTGAAATGCAGCTGGAAGCACGTGGTGATGCCACTTTCGATGATTTGATGCAGGCCACCGATACACTGATGTACTATGCTTCTCAAAGAAAAGAGATTGCCGGACTATCTTCTTCCTTGCAAGCTGAAATTCCACAGCTCTATTTCGATGTAGACCGTGACAAAGTAAAACTGACTGGCGTTCCTATGGCAGACGTATTCTCTACCATGAAAGCATATACCGGTTCAGTATATGTAAACGACTTCAATATGTTCAACCGTATCTACCGTGTTTACATTCAGGCAGAAGCTCCTTACCGTGCACTGCGCGACAACATCGGACTTTACTTTGTGAGAGGTGGCGACGGAGATATGATTCCTCTTACCGCTTTGGGTACCACCAATTATACGACTGGTCCGGGAAGCATCAAGCGTTTCAACATGTTCAATACTGCCGTGATACAAGGAACCGCTTCCAATGGAGCCAGTTCCGGTCAGGTAATGGAAATCTTGGAAGATATTGTCAGAAAGAAACTACCTAATAACATCGGTGTAGAATGGAGTGGACTTTCTTACCAGGAAAAGAAAGCAGGAGGACAAACAGGTATCATTCTTTCATTGGTATTCTTGTTCGTATTCCTCTTCCTTGCTGCACTCTACGAAAGTTGGACTGTGCCTATCGCCGTACTGATTTCGCTTCCGGTAGCTGTATTGGGAGCTTACGCCGGTGTGATAGCCTGCGGACTAGAAAATGACACTTATTTCCAGATTGGTTTGGTTATGCTTATCGGTTTGGCTGCAAAAAATGCCATTTTGATTGTAGAGTTTGCCAAAGAAGAAGTTGACAAAGGAAGAGACGTTGTAGAATCTGCACTTCACGCAGCACAACTCCGATTCCGTCCTATCCTAATGACCTCATTGGCTTTCATCCTCGGTATGCTTCCTATGGTTATTGCCAGCGGTCCAGGTTCTGCCAGCCGTCAAGCTATTGGTACCGGAGTATTCTTCGGCATGATTGTTGCAGTGACCGTAGGTATCTTGCTCGTACCTTTCTTCTTTGTAATGATTTACAAGGCAACCAACAAGCTGAAATCTAAGAAAACAGCTCAAAAACTTTAATAAAGATACAAACATGAAGCCATCTAAATATATCAAACAATTCGTTCCCGCTTTATTTGCAGTCTTCCTTTTGGGAAGCTGCAAAATAGGGAAACAATATACCCGTCCGGAACTTCATCTTCCGGAAACACTCGACAGTCTGAGTGTAGATTCTACTTCTATCGGTGATTACCCTTGGGAACAACTTTATACCGATACGGTACTGCAATCGCTTATAAAGAAGACCTTGGAATACAACAAAGATATGCTCATTGCTGCCGCACGCATCAAAGAACTGGCAGCGATGAAACGTATTGACTTTGCCAATTTCTTCCCTAACGCCAATTTGAAAGCTTATGCCGAAAAAGAAGGAAAAGACTATGGAGGAAAATACAAACCTGATAATGACGCGCAAGTCAAATTACTGGTAAACTGGGAAATTGATTTGTGGGGCAATCTGAGATGGGCACGAGAAAAGAGTATGGCCGAGTTCATGGGATCTGTGGAAAACCAGCGTGCCTTGCAAATGAGCCTAGTAGCACAAATGGCGCAATCGTACTTTGAACTGGTTGCTCTTGACAACGAATTATCCATTGTAAAAAAGACTGTGGATGCACGTCGTGAAAGCCTTCATCTAGCACGCATCAGATATGAAGGTGGTCTGACTTCCGAAACAGCCTACCGACAGGCCCAGGTGGAGTTAGCCAGAACCTCTACATTGGTTCCAGACCTAGAAAGAAAAATCACCTTAAAAGAAAACGAAATTGCATTCCTGACTGGAGAATATCCTCATCAGATAACAAGAGCTACCTTGCCTGAAGATGTACTCCTTTCATCTAGCCTTCCTGTCGGATTGCCTTCTTCTCTTCTTGAAAGAAGACCAGACATCCGTCAAGCAGAACAAGCAGTGATAGCAGCCAATGCTGCTGCAGGAGTAGCATTTACCAACCTGTTTCCTAAGCTGACTCTTACTGTAGGAGTAGGTGCACAGAATCCGGAATTTGAAGATTTTCTGAAATCTCCTTACCACCTACTCAGTGCAACTCTCTTGCAACCCATTTTTGCCATGGGGAAAAACCGTGCCATGGTAAAAGCTAAACGAGCAGCCTGCGAACAAGCAGCTTATGCGTATGAAAAAGCAGTATTGGGTGCATTCAAGGAAACCTACAATGCAATAGCTGAATTCAACAAGAACAAGGAAATTTACGAAACACGACTCCGTTTGGAACAATCGTCAAAAATCACTTTGGAACTTGCACAATTACAATATATCAACGGAGTAATTGGATACATGGACTTGCTGGATGCACAGCGAGGCTACCTGGATGCACAGATTGGTTTAAGTAACGCTATCCGTGACAAACAGATAACCTTGGTCAACTTATATAAAGCACTAGGCGGAGGATGGAAACCATAGACTACCTCCCATAAAAACAGAAAAATCCCCTTCAAGGCTTAAATGAACAGAGCCTTGAAGGGGATTCTCTTTTATTTGGATTTCTTGTAATCCAACTCAATTGCTTCAGTAATCCAGTTGGCTAGAGCCTGCCGATTATCTGGTATCACCAGACGTTTCTGATCCAACGAATTCTGAATATTTCCCAATTCCATAAACACAGCATAAGGAATCGTATTGCGCAATACATACAAACTTCTCTCACTAACGGAACCCTGGAAGCCACGAGTAGGCTGATGACGTGCATATTTCATCTTAAAAGTCTGCTGCACCTGGTCGGCCAACCTTTTACCATACCTGCTTCCCAGTGCGTGATAAAAGTAAGTATCAGTCTGCCTGCGCCGACTACGACTATCCACATGGATGAATATAGCACGCTTATAAGCCGACTTATCCTTTTTGTGTAAATGGTTGATTGCATCACAACGCTGCTTCAGACGAGCCACCTGGTTCAACGGGATAGCCTTTCCCATGCAAGTTTCCCGCTTGCTATTTTTCAGGACAGCCGTATTACGAATACCATCTTTTGCATCTTGAATGATAAAATACACCTTTGCCCCACGTTGAAGCAACTCCCTTCCAAGTCGCAAGACTATATCGTATGCATACTCATCTTCATGCAGTTCCTTCCCTTGATACTTTCCAATACATCCAGGATCAGGACCACCATGTCCGCTTACCAAATAAAACACAGCCCCTTTCAAAGAAGTGGAAGTTACCGAATAAGAAGCTAGACCTTTACCAAAAAGAGGTTCATAATTTCCCGTTTTTTTGGGGGAGGCCCAAGCCAAAGAAACCCCGCACCAACATAACATCACGATTGCCATCCATCGGACGGCACCCCATCCGTTCAGCCTCATCATTTCAATATTTCATCTATTTTATTACACAATGACGAGAACTCCTCTTCATTATATAAACGGGTCATCATAACGATTTTTCCTTTTTTATCTATCAGTACATTGCGAGTGATACCGGCATTACGAACTGCATACTTGGCAAAAATATCAGCACCCGGATCTAAACCTAAAGGATAAGTAACTTTAGTCTGAGCAGCAAATTTCTTCACCCGTTCCAACGGTTCGTCACGGTCTATACCAAACAATGCAAACGAAGCGTTATCCTTGTGTTTCTGCCAGATATCTTTTTCGATGAAAGGCATTTCCTTGCGGCAAACCCCGCACCAGCTAGCAGTAAACTGCAACATCACCACCTTACCACGCAAAGCCGAGAGTTTCATCTTACTTCCATCTGTCAATGTCATTTCAAAGTCGGGAGCCACATCTCCCACCTTTACAATATAACCTACCGCATCGGGAGTAACCTCCTGTGCCTTCAATCCATTTTCCATAAAGACTGCCATCAACAAGCAAGCCATACAAACAAAAAACTTTTTCATTTTATTTACCTATATATATTAAGGTTTCAAACTTACATAATTTTCTGCTATTTTCCTCTATCAAAATTCATAAAAACCCGTAATGGAGAAAAGGCAATCTCCAAAACTCCATAAAAAAAGATGCACTCCAAAATAATCATATTTATCTTGAAGTGCATCGTAATATAAAATAAACAAAACTTCATTTATCAATCTGCGGCCTCTCCCATGAAAGTAGAAGCAGGCAGACCGTCTTTATTCACCAGGTTGGCTCTAGTAAACGGCTGCCATGCATATCTCACATAGCGAGGATACTTTACCTGCTTGGAGGTAAGTTCCACCTTGTCGCCCTTCACAATAGCATGAGCCGGATAGAACAGCCCGCAGAATTCTGCAACTTCAAAGCAAGATACGGCTTTTCCGTCAGAAGTTCGAAGGCCTTCTGCATAATCAAAAGAGACGGTCATACGGTTTCCTTTCACTTGGACCGACTTGAACAGCGGACCGGACGGAGTCATCTTGAGCCCATAGTCTTTTGACAAAGCCCATCGCCCCAAACGCTCTCCCACCGGACGTTTGTCACGAGGATGCACATCCAAAGAATCACCCTTATCATACGACACCGCCATTCCTGTAAACGGAATCTGAGTCATCAACTTGCGCTGACTGTCTCTAAACCAAGGCCATGAAGGGCGGTTCAAGCCTGATAACTGCACAAAATAAAACGGCATCTGACTGTTTCCCCAATGCGAACGCCAACTTTCTACCAGCAAAGGGAAAAGTTTTTCGTGAGCCTCCATATTATGAGCATTTGATTCCCCTTGATACCATATAACCCCCTTTACTGGATATTTTTCAAGCGGAAGAATACCCGACTCAAAAAGATAACACGGTTCATAAGGATGCCGTTGTAAACTTTTTACAGACTTCTTTATATTCAAACAAGCCCTTTCACGAGCCCATTTCTGAATAAAATCATTATTCCTCCAGTCTTTAAGAATTGAATGAAACTCTGTTTCTAAAGAATTTCTGTCAATCCATGATTCTGTTGTAGAACCACCAACCGCATTACATATAAGCCCAACAGGCACATTAAGACTATCGTGCAATATCTTCCCAAAATAATAGGCCACTGCCGAGAAATCCTTCGATGATTCCGGACTACATACAGTCCATGACGTATTTCTATAATACTTAAGATGATTGACAGAATCAAGTGCAGACAAAGACCATTCTATAGCATCTGTGCGCCATCTGGCTTTCATGTCGTACAACCTTATGTCAGCACATTCAGACTTACCTATAGCCTCTTCCGCTCCAACAGAATTCTTCAGCATAAATTCCATATTCGACTGTCCCGAACATAGCCATACCTCTCCTACAGCAACATTCTTAAAGGTAATCATTTTCTTTCCATTGGAAACAGAAAAACCAATGTTCTTTTTTGCCTGCAAAGGACCAACAGTTACAGACCACTTTCCCGATTCATCAACTACAGCCTTATACTTCTTTCCATCAAGAGTTACTTCAATAGAATCACCTGCATCCGAAGTACCTGATATTTCAATAGGAATATCACGTTGAAAAACCATATTGTCACTATATACATCAGAAACTTTCAATCCTCCAAAATCGCCTGTAATAGCAGAATATACAATCTCTGCCAATATAGAGGCTCCCTCTTCATCCGGATGTACAGCATCAGGAAACATAAACGGATACTTATACAAAGGAGTATAAAAATCAATAAATCTGGCACCACAAATATCAGCAACGATACTTATTTTCTCACGTATTTCATCTTGCCATACTTTTGTGCCGGAGAGGAATCTTGGATGTCTGTCCCATATAGGCGTTATACCTGCCAATATCACCTTAATATCAGGATTTAAAGCCTTGAAAGAATTTACAAGAGAAACATAGTCTCTCACAAAATCATCTCTATAATCGGGCCAGTCTCTTGGATCTGTATCATTGACACCAAGATGAATCACAACAATATCAGCCATAAAATCAAGAGCTTCTTTATATTCTTGCTGCTCAATATATGGTCTATGCCCCTTATTGAGCAATGTAGCTCCTGGCTTTCCAAAACTACCTACCAAAAACTTCTCACCAAGCATCTTCTGCAATCTTGCAGGATACGAATCGTGCATTCTGTCTTTCACACCTATACCATAGGTTATACTATTCCCCACACAAGCCACTCTGACCGAATCAGCTGCACCAGCCACCAAACAGACAGAAAACAGTAATGACAAAAAAATAAAAAACTTTCTCATATATTAATTATAATTATTCACTAACATAAGGCATCACAATATCTCTCCACAGAATATATCCCTTGCCCAAAAGATGTAAACCATCGTTTGTATACTTCAAGTCCATCTTTCCTTCGTCATTCACAAAGTGACAGAACAAATCAATATACTTGGCACTTTCTTTCTTGGCAATCTTCTTTACTTTTACATTTATGTCTGGTATCATCTTCCATCTCGAAGTATGCCCCTGAAACTTGTTTAGGTCAGGATTCACAGGCAACACACTCTGCAAATAAATTTTAGTAGAAGGCGATTCGCTCTTTATTTTCTTTACAATATTTATGTATGCCTTCAGCTATAGTTTCCGCACTTTCCCCCTTTGGCACATTATTTATACCTATAAGCAAAAAAATCTTCTTAGGGTGTCCCTTCAGCAAAGTAGATATTCTGTCATACACACCATAAGTAGTATCACCACTGATACCCCTATTCTTAACATTAGGATTATTGAACAGTTCATACCATTCTCCGCCATCGGTTATGCTGTTACCTACAAACAGAACATCATCTGAATTAACACTCAACTCCTCAAACAAAGTTGCTCTTTGATAATAATAAGTAGAATATTTGTCCGACTGCGAATACACACATACATTCCATAATAAAAGCAAAATAAAAAAATTCTTCTTCCCATATATACTGTTTAAATAACGTGATTTAGATCTTTTACCAAACCATCAGTTTAATTTTCAAATATACAAAAACACTTTATTATATCTACAATCAGATAAAACAATCTTAGGCAGAGTAAAACCACTTCACTCTGCCCAAAACTGCCTTAATATCTATATTCAAGCCTACTTTATCAGTACTACTTATTGTAGCCCGGAGTCTGTTCCAATGCAGGGTCATTTGACAAAATACCTTTATCCAAAGGCCAAAGAACCTTATGGCTTTCTGTATTTTCATCCAAAATAGGCAATTTCCCGTCTAGGCTACCTTCCTTACAGAAAACCAAATGCTTACCACCCTTAGTCAAAGTCATACGACACAAATCCCACCATCTCTGTCCTTCTTGAACAAACTCTTTATCTTTTTCATGTAAGATAGCCAATTCATTTGAAGTAAAATCTGATGCCTTGTATCCCATTTTATCCTTATCCCAATTTTCAGCATAAGCTCTTTCTCTCACCAAGTTGATATATTTTTCAACTTCCGAATTATTACCTTCCATATTCGCAATTTCTGCCAATGATAGATAAACCCACGGAAGACGATAATAGATAAAGTCTCCACAATATACTCGGTTACCTTGATCATTAATATAACCGATATTCTTTCTCACATGAGTCCCATTAATGACCAACTTACCATCATTCTCTTTACGGTATGATGCGATGAAAGTAGCATTACGTCTACTGTCTTTCAAGTCAAAAGACTTAAATAAGTCAGTATTATATTCATACTGTTGCTGAGCTCCTTGTTTACATCCCAATGGGTCATTCCAAGGAGTACCGTCTTCTCTAAAATTATTGTTAGTTGCACCTGTGCCCAAGTTATAGCAGTATTGTGCAGTAGCATTTGTAGATTCACCTTCTGCAAAACGGACTGCAAATACGATTTCACTATTTGCTTTGTTCTTTGCATCAAAAACACGAGCAAAATCTTTCTGCATACTCAAGTTATAATTTTTCATTACATTCTGCAAATGAGTCTTTGCCACTGCCAATTCGTTAAGGTCAGCTTTATTATCACCAATTGACACTTTTGCATTCCATAAACCAACTTCAGCAGCCAAACATTCTGTTGCAGCCTTAGACCAATAGACCTTGTCTCCTTTACCCAATACGTTAAATCCGTTTTGGTCTCCAAAATGCTCCATCGACTCTTTTAAATCACTATTAATCTGAGCCATCACTTGCTGAGGAGTCGACCTGCCCAAATATAACTTATTAGGATCAAGTTCACCATCTACCACTTCTACACCTAAACGCAAAGGCACACCTCCATAGACTCTATACAATTCAAAGTAATAGAAAGCTCGAACACCGTACACGATACCTAAACAATAGTTCTTTTTATCTTCACTTAAAAATGAAGCATCCTTTGTTCGAGCAATAAAAAGGTTCAAGTTAGTGATTCTGCCATACAAGTTACCAAACTTAGAAACACCTGTATGATCCTCATCAAAATTCTGAAGACGAATATCACCATAAGCCAACGTCATTCCATCAGCACCCACACCATCTCGATAATGTCCACCTCTCAATTCACCAAAAACAATAGTATGCTGCCATGAAGCATCACGAAGATGATTGTGTATACCATCAATATACCCTAAAACCTGAGCCTCATTCTGCCAATAAGATCCGCTTCCATAATAATCTATTGGGGCTAAATCCAACCAATCGCTACATGATGTATTCATAATACCAGTGCTAAGCAACATTGCACCAGACATCAACATTAATTTTATATTTTTCATTGTATGTTCTTATTTGTACGTTTAAAATGTTAAATTCAATCCAAACAAAACGGTACGTGGCAAAGCATATCCAGAACCTGCATTAGATACTTCTGGAGAAGCAACTGGTGCAGAAGTCAAATAACCGAGATTCTGTCCTGTAACAGAAACATCCAGTTTCTGGCAATAGAATTTCTGTGCAATTGATTTAGGAAGTGAATAAGACAATGAGAGTTCACGTACTGCCAAATAGTTTCCCTTATAAGCAAACATAGTAGATGTGCGGTAGTAGTTGGCTGTACCTAATTGGTCGGCATACACAAATCGTGGATATTTTGCATTTGGATTAGATTCAGACCAAGTGTTGAATACATCTTTTGTTGTATTATATGTGCCTTGCATACATCCCAAAAACCAAGGAGTCGTGCCATCATAAATCCAGTAACCCAAAGCAAAGTCAAAACGACTATACAATGTGAAACCTTTCCACTGCAATGTTGTATTAAAACCACCAGTCCATTTTGGAGATGTATTACCAATTACAGTCTGGTCATAGCTGTCAATCTTTCCATCACCATTGATATCTTTCCATTTCACATCACCGGGTCTGAGCTCAACTGCGTTCTTTTTCTGAGCATCAGTCAATGCAGCCCAAGCAGCAGGACCATATTGAGATTTACCTTGGACATTACCAGATGATACCACTAAATTGGCAGGAATATCATCTACACTTTTATAAATACCTTCAGCAACATATCCAACAAGCAAACCTGGAGTCTGTCCTTCCTGATAGCCACCTACATATACTGTTTCATAAGTACCGTCTGCATTTTGACGTCCTGTATAGATTTCTTGACCACCTTGTCTGTTGTTCAACAAACCGTTGTCAGGCAAAGAAATGACTTTATTCTTATTGAATGCAATGTTTGCTTTCATATCCCAAGTAAAGTCTTTGGTTTGAATAATCTTTCCAGACAATTCAAATTCGATACCTCTATTAGCAAACTTACCATTATTGTTCTTAATAGAAGAAAAGCCTGTAGTAGAAGGCAAACTCAAATTTGCATACTTGTCTTTAGTTAAACGGTCATAATAAGTCATATTGACATTCAATCTATTGCTGAAGAAACTCAAGTCAGCACCAACTTCAAATGTACGTGTACGTTCCCACTTCAAAGCTGGATTAGGCAAGCTACCGATAAGGAAACCGGTATTTCCGTTATACTTCTGAGAGTTATAAGAGCCTTGTAAAGTGTAAGGACCTATACCAGAAGCATTACCATTCAAACCAAAGCTAGCACGCAACTTACCAAATGACAAGAATGGAAGTGATTTCTTCACAAAATCTTCATTACCGAAGACCCATCCTGCAGAAACACCCGGGAAAAAGCCCCATCTGTTATCACCCAACAAAGAAGAATAACCATCCTGACGGAATACACCGGAAATCAAATACTTACTCTTATAGTCATAATTTATACGACCAAAATAGGATAATATTCTGTATCTTGAATGCCAAGAATCAATTCCTCTCTTACCTTCACCATTATCAGTAAGCCCTAAATCTCCAAAATCATCTGTAGGAGCACCAGACCCAGAAGCACTAAAACCTTTATCATACTTGTCAAATGCTTCCATACCTAACATCACATCCAAGCTATGATCTTTCTTTATAATTGTATTATAATTCAAAAGAGCATTATATGTCTGTGTAAAACTTCTTTCAAACTTAGCTGAAGTACTTCTTGAAGTATTGAAAGATCCAGGAGTTGACTCGTAATCTTTTGTGAAAGACTCATATACTCCTTCAGAATAATACCAGTTAGCGGTAGCTTTCAATTTTAATCCTTTCCACAAGTCAACTTCTACACTCTGAATCATGGTAAACTTGTCGGTTTGGTTATCAACCTGCCATTTATCCGGCTGATAATTCTGATTGCCATCTCCATGATTAGGTCCTAACAACGGATTCCCATCTTCATCCTCAAAGCGCACCGTTGGAGGCAAAGACATGATACGACCGAAGTAATTCCCTTCATTACCCTGTGACCCCGGCATTGACTGCCAGTTAGCACGATTATAGTTAAAGTTTGAAGCAACCTTAATCCTATCTGCCACCTTATAACTTCCATTGAAAATAAAACTATAGCGTTTATAAAAAGATGTAATAGGAATACCCTCTGATTTATTGTAACCCAAACCTGCATAATAATTACCTTTTTCATTACCGCCTGACATATTTACATTATAGTCTTGAGTAAGAGCAGGATTGTTCAAATTATAATCAATAGGACGAGTATCTTTAAAAATAATAGTCGAATTTGGGTCTAATGGGTCAGCCATTTCCTGCCATCCTTTTCCTAAAAGATAAGCGTTTTCCGCCGTTTTTTGCATGACATTCCAACGAGTTTGCCCATTCAATATATTACCAGTACCAAAAGGCTGGGCACCAGACAAATTTTGCTTTGGAGCCCATGGAGTATTCCCATATGCTGTACGCAAAGCTGTGATATAATCTCTTGCACCCAAAAATTCATAAGGATTATTTACATAACTCAATCCTACTTTGACCTTTAGATTAATCTCACGATGACCGGCCTTTCCGCTCTTAGTGGTAATCAATATAACACCATTACTTGCACGCGCACCATAAAGAGCAGTTGCACCGGCATCTTTCAATACTTCCATAGATTCAATATCTTCAGGATTTATGTCACTCAAACCATCTCTCAACTGACCATCTACCATCACCAATGGAGAACCAGATCCATCCAGATTGGTACCACCACGCAAAACCATAGTAGGAGCAGCACCTGGATTACCAGAACTCTGAGTCACTTTCAATCCAGCAACAGCACCCGATAATGCTTGAGCTGGATTCGAATATGCACCGACAGAAAATGCTTTATCATCGACTTTAGCAATAGAGTTTGTCACTTTTGTACGCAATTGTTTTCCTCCATAACCTGTCACTACAACTTCATTTAACATTTGAGTATCTTCATCCAATACAATTTTCAAGTCAACACCAGTCCATTTTACCTCTTTTGTAGTATAGCCCACAAAAGAAACTTCAACAACATCGCCTTTCTTTACATTAGGAAGGATGAAGCCACCATCTAAGCCTGTTATCGTTCCATTGGTCGTACCTTTTACTACTACCGAAGCCCCAATAATAAATTCCCCAAAAGCATCTTTAACAAAGCCTTTACAAACTCTATTTTCCTGTTGTACTTTTACTTCATTCACTGCATCTCGGAGGGGGGGGGGGGG
>RCNI01000028.1_pt1 | contig 96115 bp, 94 predicted proteins | sample 2041151 | NCBI WGS metagenome assembly RCNI01 (sample SAMN09708214, study PRJNA481090) | feces metagenome | isolation source: feces | place: Antarctica: Albino Rookery
ACAGCTTCCAGTTGGAGCCACGGCGCTTATCGCGGCGGGCAGAGGACACTTTACACTTAGGGACAGCCATGGATGACACCTCCTTGGTCGAACTGCTTTTTAAACAGCATCAATATGGTTTTACTTCTCGAGAAGCTGCTTTAAAGCAGCAAAACGGGGATCGAGCTCCTTCTGGCAACTGCAGGGACCATCGTTCAGATTCTTGCCGCATCTGCAGCAGAGTCCTTTGCAATCGTCCTTGCACAGCAGCTTGGAATCCAGATTCAGGACAAAAATCGTCCGAACAATGTCTTCCAGATCGGCGCTGTCTCCCTCCAGAGGGAATACCCACTCGTCTTCATTCTCTTCGTTGGCCAGCTCCGTAACCAGAACCGCATCAATGGGAAAGTCCACTTCACGGTCAAAGTCAGAAGCACAGCGGTCGCAGACACCGTGGATGCAAGTTGTAATAGAACCTGTCATCACAAGAACACCTGCGGTGTTTCGTACCATACCGGTAGCCACAACAGGCTCAGTAACGGGGCAGCTGTTGCCGTAGCGAAGATCACTCAAGTCTACGCTGGTGGTAAAAGAAACTGATGCACCCGGACAGTCAATAATTTTTGAAAGACCTAGCAGCATAGATTTCCCCCCTCGTAGTCATGCTTAAGTATTATAAAGGCTAATTGTCGATTTGTCAAACATTATTTTTAAGAAAATCTGTCTTTTCTATTCCTTTTTACCCTATGGAAAATATCAGGAGGGGAATCTGTCTGGAAATGGCAATATCCGGGCACTAAAAGTCATCAGGATAAAAGTTCTAAGGGGGACAGGAGGGACATACCATGGAGTAGACCATGGCAGGAGCCTTTTCTCCTGCCGGATGAGGAGGCTGGCTATGGAAACAATTTATCAGGATATCGCCACTCGCACCGGTGGCAACGTCTATATCGGTGTCGTAGGCCCGGTTCGGACGGGTAAATCAACGCTTATTAAGCGGATTATGGAGGAACTGGTGATTCCCGGAATCGACGATCCATACCGCAAGGAGCGGGCACGGGATGAGCTGCCCCAGAGTGGGTCAGGTAAAACCATCATGACCTCGGAGCCGAAATTTGTGCCGGAGGAAGCTGTGGAGATTTCCCCTGACGGCACGGCAAAGCTTCGGGTTCGGATGATCGACTCGGTGGGGTATATGGTCGATGGTGCTGTCGGGGCGGAAGAAGAGGGCGTTCCCAGAATGGTGACGACCCCTTGGTTTGATGAAGAAATTCCTATGACCGAGGCAGCAGAACTGGGAACCAAAAAGGTAATGGAGGAGCATTGCTCTATCGGCCTTGTAGTCACTACCGACGGTTCCATCACGGACATTCCGAGAAGTGACTATGTAGAAGCGGAAAAACGGGCTATTATTGACATGCAGGCAACGGGCAAACCGTTTCTGGTGGTGGTCAATACCCGAAATCCGGGGTCTGAAACGGCCAGGGCGGTAAAAGAGTATATTTGCAATGAGTATGGTGTTGATCCAGTCATTGTGGACTGTCAGACTGTGGATCAGACCGGAATTGGGAATCTGCTGACAGCGTTATTATATGCTTTCCCCATGAAGGAACTGCGGGTGTATATGCCTCGGTGGATGGATGCGCTGGAAATGGACCATCCTGTAAAAGCATCCCTTTATGAGGCACTGATCCAGCGGGCAGAGGAAATTGCTACTTTGGGACAGGCGGAGCCGACGCTGAGCAAACTGAGAGAATTGGAGCAGGTTTTGGACTTCTCTATTCGCTGTGTGGATCTGGGAACCGGTACGGTGTCCTGTTCGTTGGGATTCCCGGAGGAATTATTCTTCGAAATTCTCAGCGCCAAAGCATCTATGCCAATCCGCAATGATCGGGAGCTTCTGGAACTATTGACAGAACTGGCACAGGTAAAAGTGGAATATGATAAGATCTCTGATGCACTGTCTGCGGTCAAAGCTACCGGCTACGGTGTGGTGATGCCTACGGCGGAGGAGATGAAGCTGGAAACGCCGGAAATCCTGCGCAAGGGAAGCTCCTACGGAGTTAAGCTAAAGGCTGGGGCACCCTCTATTCACATGATTCGGGTAGATATCGACACGGAAATCAGCCCCATGGTGGGGGATGAGAAACAGTCCAGAGAGCTGATTAGCTATCTGTCTGCGGAATCACCGGAAAAGCTGTGGCAGAGTAATATTTTTGGAAAATCCGTGTATGAGCTGATTCAGGAAGGGCTCAGCGCCAAATTGGTGCAGATGCCGGAGGAAGTCAGAGGGAAGTTCCGGGATACATTGGGGCGGATCGTCAATGAAGGCGCAAATGGGCTGATTTGCCTAATCCTGTAACTTGACAGAATGCCGTGGGACAGATACAATAATATAATTCTAAAGGATTATAGGAGGAAACTACCATGGCATTCAAGGGTGACAAGTTCATTTGGCAGGATCGGAAACGTTATTTGGGTTTGCCTCTAAGCTTTACTCGCTACGCAATTTCTAAGGATCGTCTGTATTTCTCTGTGGGCTTGTGGACAGTCAACGATGAAGAAATTCTCCTGTACAGAGTGCGTGATATCTCTTCCAAGCGTACCCTGTGGCAGAGAATGTTGGGAGTAGGCACTGTCACGGTGGTTTCTTCTGACAAAACCACACCTACGCTGGAATTGAAGAACATCAAGAATCCTATGGAGGTCAAGGAACTGCTCCATTCACAGGTGGAGGAAATGAAGATCCAGCGTCGTGTGCGAGTAGGCGAAATTCTGGACGCTTCCCGTGATTCGGATGATAATGATACCGACGATGATCTTGAGTCAGAAGAGAATATGTCTTAATCCAATCGAGGTCGGGCACAATGCGTGCCCGACCTCGTTGTTTTCAAAAAACAGATCCCCCTGCTGTGCAGGAGGGATCAAAATTCATCATCAGGGATTAATAAAATTGTCTTCGTAATATGGAGAGGACTTGGACAACTCCAAAGACATGCTATAAAGTCCCATGGATTCTGTGAGGGTGGGAAGATCTGAGTAGAGGTTGGTACCTAATCCCAATCTGTTGCCATCAATGGTGCAGCCAAGAGCCGCCAGTGTGGTGGGGAACATATCCTCAGCAATGAACGCACGGTTTTTGGTGTTATCTGTGGATACAGGGGCGTTGATGATGCAGTCGTACACCATGCGCTGATAGTCGCTATCTACCATACGGTGGAAGTATCCGTTATCCATAGACTCGTGATCGCCCACGATGATAACGGTGGTGTTTTCATAGAAGGGCTGTTCCTGAAGCCACTTTACAAATTCACCAATCTGTCGGCTGGAGCAGGAAATAGATTGGTCATAAGTTTCACCGCTTTTGCTCGGCTGACACAGCTTGCATTGGTATCCGCCTACATGGTGCGTATCTACTGTGAGCATAGTAAAAGCGAAGGGCTGCTCCTTCTGAGCAATCTTTGTCAGTTCCTGCTTAGCGTACTCAATCAGATGAAGATCTTCCATGCCCCACCAGACAAAATAGTCCTTGGGGACAATTCCGTCATTTTGAGCGGTGGTGATGTCATAGACCTTATCGGCACCGTGCTGCAGGTAGTAGGCTTCTCGCCCACCGAAGTTGGCATGGGAGCCGACCATGAGAGTTTGGTAATAGCCATTTTCGTGGAGAATATTTGCCATAGAGGTGACACCGGGGAGGAAGGGAGAACCGTCCACACCATATCCGTTCAAATCTTTGGTGGGGGGTTTCAAAGGGATACCGGAGGTCTGGGCGACCATGGAACCGACAGTCCATGTAGAACCGGGGACACAATAAAAGCCGCCAACACCATCGTGGTGGGAGAAATTGGTATTATTTGCCGCCAGCTGGTAAAGCTCGGGGATGAGGTTTTCCTCCATGGCACCACCCAGATCCTTGGAGAGGTAGCTAGTTTCCATGGATTCCAGATAAATATAGACCAGATTTCGCTTCTTTTCAGGAAAGGTGATGTTCACATCATCTGGGTTAATATAGCTGTTTTCAAAAAGCTGGGTGTTTTTCTCCTGATTTATGATATAGTCTGCCAGTTCAATATCCCATGCAGCAAATCCAAGCAGAGACAGGGACAAAACTGCCACGATAATCACAGAAGTGTGAAATCTGCATGGCTTACGGCCTGTAAACTTGGAAAATGGATGGAAAAACAGAATATATGTAGCAAGAGCTGCCAGCAGCAGTGCGGGAACAGCGGCTCCCAACAGGAATTTCCAGATGAGACCGGATTGCGTACCACCCAATCCTGAGGTGAGGGTAAACAGTACAGAGTCAAAGCCAATTCGACCATAGACAATGACGTACCATCTGGCACCGCAGAAGCAGAGAAAAGAGATCAGCAGTAGCAAAAAGCAGAGTGTCCTGGATAATTTATTGGTTTTCTTTTTTGTTTTAACCATTTGGGTATTCCTTTACTTGGTTCAATAGTATTCCCCCACGGATACCGTGGGGGGTGTTTTATTCAGCATTTTCAGACTCACGGATATGGGCAGCCATAGCAGTGGTTACCTTGGCGCAGCGTTCTGCGGCAATGGCTTCAAAGGTGGGATAGTCCATTTCGGCAGAGTGATCTGCTTTGTCAGAAATGGCACGCAGGATTACAAAGGGGAGTTCGTTACGGAATGCAGCCTGAGCAATGGCGGTACCTTCCATCTCTGTACACAGAGCGTGGGTGGTGGCGATAATTTTGTCCTTCTGCTCCTTTGCACACACGAACTGGTCACCGCTGGTTACTCGTCCCAGCTTGGTGTGACCGGGATTTACAGACTCAGCTGCTGCGAAAGCGTAAGCCATCAGGGTCTCATCTGCGGCATAGGTCAGCGGCATACCGGGAACCTTGCCCGTAGGATAGCCGAAGGCATTGCAGTCGAAATCGTGGTACATGGCATCCTGACTCACAACAAGATCGCCGATATCCAGATCGGCACACAGAGATCCGGCAATGCCGGTGTTCACCAGATGTGTGACGCTGAAGCAGTCGCACAGGATCTGCACGCAAATTGCAGCATTGACTTTACCAATGCCACACTGCACAACTGTGACGGGGATTCCCTCCAAAATGCCGTCGTAAAACTCCATTCCGGTTTTCTGAGTCACAGTGATGTTCTCCATCTTCTCCTTGAGAGAAGCAACCTCTACGGCCATTGCACCGATAATACCTAATTTTGTCATTTTATCTCCTTATTCCGGATAAACCAGATGATCTCTATCAATATTTTCCAGCAGCGCAGCATAGTGTTTGCCCCAGTAATTTGCCATGGGAAGGTTCATATCCAAATAGTTGCCGCAGTCTTTTGCACTGGCACCGGGCACATCTCCGTGATAATCACCGATGAAGGCAAAGCAGCGTTTCACCAAATCTACCACGTCGGAGGACTCGTAATCGCCGGTCAGCAACAGATAAAAGCCGGTACGACAGCCCATGGGGCCAAAATAGAGAACCTTGTCCTTCCACTGGGCATCATTTCGCAGAAAAGTAGCAGCCAAATGCTCCATGGCGTGGACTTCTGCGGTGTTCATTACCGGTTCGCCGTTTGGCTTGGTCAGACGCAGGTCAAAGGTGGTGACGGTTTCGCTGCCAACCTTATCCTTACGGGAGACATACAGACCCGGTTCCAGTTTAATGTGATCAATGGTAAAACTTGTAATTTTTTCCAAAAACATACACCTCGATTCTTTTCTGGCATTATAGCGCATTTTATTAGTTTTGGCAAGGAAAATGTACCCTTTGACAGACTTAGAGAGGATACCGAAGAGAAATTTAAACGCTTAAAAGAATAGAAGGAATTCTCTGTGGATTTCTGTCAATTTGGCTTGCTTTTTGTAGGGTGGGACAGTATAATGAGACAGAGATACCATAAAGGTAGGAGATTACTATGAAGAATGATAAAGATTTGGACTTTGAGTTCGATTTTGAAAAAGAATATGGTTTTGATCCTTCTGCAATAGAAGGTGAAGATGATTTTGATCTGGATGCACTGATGGCATCTGATTTTAATGAGGATGACAGCTATTCCGAGAATGATCCGGTCAGCGAGCCTGGCTATCAGGATCCGGATGAATACTTTGAGGGGCAATTCCATCAGGATCCCCAGCAGGAGCTTGAGGAAGAGTTCTATCAGAAATTCTCACAGGAACTTCAGCAGGATTCGAATTTGACGGATGATTTTGAGTTCGATTTCAAGACAGATTCTACACCTGCATCTGAGGCAGAAGACTTTGAACTGGACCCTGAGATGCAGATTGAACTGGGGCTGACAGATGAGCCTCAGGAAACTGTGCAGGAGGAGCCGATTGCTCCGCCTCAAAAGGTTAAAGAACCTGATGCTGCCCCGGCTCGACCGGAACGTCGTCGCAAACGTCCTCCTGTCAAAAAGACGAAAAAGCAGGCGATTCGCGAGTTCAAGAACGTGCAGCTTCCTCTGATTATTGCCAGTGTTGCAGCACTTTTGATTGTGTGTTTTGTGATCAACGCCATTGTTTTGGCAGTTCAGGCACGCAAGGAGAAAAATCAGGCTGCGATAGATGCGTCTATTTCTGTCCAGAATGAGGAGCAGCGTGTGGAAGGTGAAGTGAAGGCACTGCTTGATGAAGCAGCTGTTCTGGCTGCCGGCTACGATTATGATGCCGCTATCGAGAAGCTGGACAGCTTCACCGGACAGAAGGATAAGTACACGGATTTGCAGAGAATGCGTGCGCAGTATGTTCAGAATCAGTCTCAGATGAAGGCCTGGGAAGATCCTTCCAAAATTGCCAATCTGTCTTTCCACATGCTGATTGCGGACCCTGCTCGTGCATTTGGGGATCAGAAGTTCGGCAAATCCTATAATACAAATTTTGTCACCACAGAAGAGTTCTCCCAGATTCTGGATCAGTTGCATGCCAATGGCTATGTTCTGGTGAATTTTGACAGCTTTGTTGAGGAGGTCGTGGGCGATGACGGCCATGTAACCTACAAGAAGAAGCCAATTTATCTGCCGGATGGGAAAAAGCCCATTATGCTCACCGAGACAATGGTCAACTACTTCGCTTATATGATTGACAGCGACGGCGACGGCGTTGCAGATAAGGGCGGCGACGGCTTTGCAAGTCGATTGGTTGTGGATTCCAACGGCGAGATCAAGGCGGAAATGGTGGATGCTGAAGGTAACACTGTGGTAGGCAACTACGATCTGGTGCCTATCCTGAACGACTTCATCAAGGCTCATCCTGATTTCTCCTATCGGGGTGCCAGAGCAACTCTGGCTGTGACCGGCCATGAAGGTGTTTTCGGTTACCGTACCAACAAGGCTGTTCAGACCAAGAATCAGGCGTTCTACGAAGAACAGGTGGCGGGAGCAAAGCAGATTGTTGAGGCTTTGCGTGCCGGTGGTTACAAGATTGCCTGCTACTCCTATGCAAATAAATCCTATGGCAATGGTACCAGTGCAACCGATATTAAGGACGATTTGCAGAAATGGAACGAGGAAGTAACTCCTGTTCTGGGCAATGTGGATATTCTGGTCTACGCCAAGGGCAGCGATATTTCCGGCGCAGGAAGTTACAGCGGCAGTAAGTACGATGTGCTGCGTGATGCAGGGTTCCGCTATTTCGTGGGTTCTGCAAATGCGCCTTGGGCAGAGGTGAATGACCAGTATGTCCGCCAGCAGAGAATCATGGTTACCGGCAGTCGGATGGCACATTCTTCTTCTCAGTTTATCGATTACTTCACTTCAAAAACGGTGCTTAATCAGCAGCGTGGAGAAGTTCCGCAGAAATAAAAACAGGATGTACGCCGGGAGAAATCTTGGCGTACATTTTTATTGGGAGGTACATGGTGGAAATAAAACCTGGGAGATATCGTCATTTTAAGGGAAAGGAATATCAGGTAATTGGGCTTGCCAACCACTCGGAAACAATGGAACCCATGGTGGTTTACCGTGCGCTTTATGGAGAACGGGGACTGTGGGTGCGACCTGCTTCCATGTGGAACGAGGAGATTCACAGAGAAGGCTATGATGGCCCTAGATTTTACTATATCGGAGAATAGCAAGTCAGCCGCCAATTGGCGGCTGACTTTTACTGAATCTATTTCGTTTTGCAAATCCGTATACATAGGAAAAGGCGCAGCCGTGGCTGCGCCTTAAGTTTATGTATCTGCTCTTTGCGAATCGACTTGGTCAAAGGTATGCATCCAGTCTGCTTTCAGGAAGTAGACCAGGAAGATGATTGCACTGCAGCCCCATGTGATGGGGTATGCCAGAGCGATGGTTTCCAGCCGATTAACGAAACGCAAGGCGATGTTAATGTAGACCACACGAAGCAGGCACCAGGTGCCCAGCATGACATACATGGGAACTGAGGATTTTCCTGCACCACGCAGAACACCTGCGATACAGTGGGAAAAAGCCAACAGGGAGAAAAACAGACTGGTGACGTGCATATAACGGACACCATAGTCGATGACCGCTGCGTTGCTGTTAAAGATCGCAATCAGGCTGGGAGCAAAGACATAGGTTGTGATACCGATCAGTTCTGCCATAATACAGGAACAGCACAATGCAAAATAAACACCTTTTTTCACACGACCGTATTGATGAGCACCCAGATTCTGACCGACAAAGGTGGACAGTGCTTGCATAAAACAGGTGATCGGCAGGAAGGCAAAGCCCTCAATCTTGGCATAAGAACCGTGACCGGCTATAGCAGCCTTACCGAAGCTGTTGATGTTGGTTTGAACGAATACGTTTGCGATGGAAATCACTGAGTTTTGGATACCGGCAGGCAGACCGAAACGGACGATATCGCACAGACTCTTCCAGTGAAAGCGTATCTCTTTGACTTTCAGCTGGTAAGGCTCGTTGATCCGAACCAGACGAATGAAGCAGAGAATAGCGCTGACGGCCTGAGAAATGGTAGTTGCCATGGCGGCAGATGCCACGCCGGCAATCTCAGAATCTCGGAAAAGGACACCGACAAATAGCACGTCCAATACAATGTTTAGAAGGCTGGAAAGGATCAGATAATAAAGAGGGTGCTTGCTGTCACCCACAGCGTGGAGAATACCGACAAAGATGTTATACATGACGGTAAAGATTGCGCCCAGAAAGTAGTAGCGGAAGTAAGAGATAGAAACCGGAAGCACTTCTTCCGGCGTGCCCATCCAACGAAGAAAGACGGGGGAGAAAGCTACACCCAGAACGGTCATAATGATGCCGGATAAAAGACCGAAGGCTACATCGGTGTGGATGGCGTCTCTTAAAGCCTTATAGTCTTTCGCACCGAAATATCTGGCGATAATGACGCCGGCACCCATGGCAAGACCGTTAAAAAAGCCAACCATCATAAAAATCAGGCTGCCAGAGGAGGCAACTGCGGCCAGTGCATTGTCACCGATAAAATTACCAACGGCCCAAGAGTCAAAGGCGTTATAGAACTGCTGAAAAACGTTGCCTAAAAAAACCGGAAAGGCAAACAGAAGGATATTTTTCCAAATAGAGCCTTCAAGCAGAGAGTGCTGTTTGTTTTGCAAATAAAACACATCCTTGTAAAAAAGTTGCTATTGCAACCATTAATTATACTTCTCTGTGGCTAAAAGTCAAGAGGATGGGCATCCTAAACGAAGGAGGGATGGAAAATGACGGAAAAGGAATACGGCAAACTGGTAGAGAGCATGAGTCCTAAGTCTCCAATTTTACGGGATTGCTTCAATGCGTTCTGGATTGGAGGTTTGATTTGCACATTGGGACAGGTATTTCTCAATTGGTATGGTGCTATGGGACTGGACAAAACGGATGCCGGAACGGCGACGTCGGTGACGCTGGTAGCACTGTCGGCACTGCTTACCGGGCTGAGTGTCTATGACGACATTGCAAAGGTGGCGGGTGCGGGAACGCTTGTCCCTATCACAGGTTTTGCAAATGCAGTTGCAGCGTCGGCAGTAGAATTTAAGACAGAAGGCTTTGTTTTGGGAGTTGCTGCTAAGATGTTTACCATTGCAGGCCCGGTTATTGTCTACGGCACAGCTGCCAGTGTGGTGTATGGTTTCATTTACTGGATTGCAACGATCCTATAAAAAACGCCGGAGTTAACTCCGGCGTTTTGCTTTTATTTACAACATTTGTAGTGATCGTCGTGTTTGTCGTCACATTTCTGGTCGCAGCCTGTGGGCGTGAATTGCTTGGTTGGGAAGGGAATATGGCTGAACATCTCACAGGGATCTTCAGCGCATCCGAGGCCGTCACAGCATTCCTTGGTGGGAATGGAGTAATCAAGAACGGGCACAACAATCTGTGCGTCCCGCTCCAGGCGAATAATGGAAAACTGCCCCAGAGTAACAAAAAGCCGTCTGCGGTCTCCGGAGAATACCAGTTCCTCGTCAAACAGACAGCGGATGCCATCGGGAATCTGGAGCACGCAGTTATCCATGCATTCGCAGACATCCCTGACCTTGGAACCAAGCACCATGGGGTCCAAAACCTCCACAACAGCAGTGGGGTGGTTGGCGTGCAATCGAGTGAGACCGTCGGCTTCGCCCAGCTTGGTTTTGCTGGTGTAAATGTGTGCCTTGCCGTCTTCGCCGCAGAGAACTGCACGCTTGTTAAAGACTGCCAGACCGTACAGCGTTACCGGACGGGCACAGCCGACCACTGCGTCGGCCAGAATCTGATAGTAAAATGTCACATCGATACAGTAGTGATTCCGGTCAAAGGCCACAGGCTCTACATCTATATAAGTATAGAGAAGTTCGGCAGATCGAACCTTGGCACTTCCTGCGTTGTCCAAAATGGCTTGGGAGCCTTTGGTCAGGTAGACACGCAGATCTTCAATACAGTCTTTATCCCGACAGGAGTCGGTGATTTTTCGGGTGTGAATGGACATGGCCTGCCGTAAGTCATCCGGGCAGCAGCGCAAGGTGTCCATACATTGCTCTGACATGTTGATACCTCCCGATCTAGAAATGGGAATAAGCAAAGTCGCTTATAGGACAGTTTATGCAGGCAGACCGAGGGTGTGCAAAGAAGAAGGCCTCTCCGGCGTGGAGAGGCCAAAAGTTATGCAAAAGAGTAGGTTGTTTCACTATGGTAGTGCTGACCGGCCCGGGTAATGGGCTGGGGCCAATCAGGGTGATGGAGCGCGTCAGGGTAGAACTGAGTTTCCAGTGCCACGCCGCTACGCTTGCCGTAGTGGACACCGCCTTTGCCGATTTCGTCTATGAAATTGCCGGCATAAAACTGGATACCTGGACAGTCGGTATGAACGGACATGGTTCGTCCGGAAACGGGGTCAGAGAGAATTGCACAGGGATTGCAGAACACCTCAAAATTGTGATCATAGCCTCCCTGCAAATGCAGCGGCTCGTAATCAGCCTCGATGTCCTGAGCGATAGGCTTAGGACTGCGGAAGTCGAAGGGAGTACCCTCAACATCTCTCAGCTCGCCGGTAGGGATATTGGCTGCGTCATCGGGATTAAAGAATCGTCCGGGAATGGTGAGAATTTGGTCCATAGCATTAAGCTGATCGTGACCAGCCAGATTAAAGTAGCTGTGATTGGTCAGATTAAAGACTGTATCCCGATCGGTATCTGCGTTATAGGTGATTTTAAGATTACCCAGCTGGTCCAGCGCATAGGTGACCTGAATAACAGCGTTTCCGGGATAGCCCTGGTCGCCGTGAGGGCTGTTTAGCTCCAGTGTAATGGCGCTTTTTGTGTAACGGGTTACCTTCCACATCCGATGATGGAAGAGGTCAGGACCACTGTGGAGATTGTTTTTTCCTTCGTTGGGGGTGAGATTTACATCCTTTCCGTTTAGCTGGAAAGAGGAGCCTTGCAGGCGATTGGCAGAGCGTCCGACGATTGCGCCCAGAAAAGCAGAACCGGTACGATAGCCGTTGGCGTCGTCGTAACCCAGCACTATGTCAGCGACGTTACCGCACTTGTCAGGGACCAAAAGACGCACAAGATGAGCACCATAATCGGTGACGGCTGCGGTGATCGAACCACAGGATATGGTGTAAAGATTTGTCTGCTCACCGGTGGGAAGAATGCCGAAATTGTGGATCATGGTAATTTCTCCTTTCATTTGGGCAGAAAAGGGGGGACACAACTGCATTGCGTATCAACTGGATTATACTACATTCCGCTTTCTATTTCAAACCTTTCTTTTGGTAGGTTTGGAAAAATGGGTATTTCAAAAGCATAATCCCATTTTATGGAATCTCCAAAAAATCAGAACATTTTGGATGCTAAAAAATGATACACAATATTTAGCGATTGGGTCTTGCAAAAACCACAATATGTAGTATAATAGGGCGTGCAAAGCAATGATTCTACTGATCATAAATGGAGGATGCGTTTCATGAAAATTATTAAACGAAACGGTGCCGAAGAACTTTTCGACATCGATAAAATTGAAAAGGCTGTTACAAAAGCAAATGAAGCGGTTGACGAAAAAGTGCGCATGACCCCCCTGCAGATCAAGCGTATTTCCGAGAGTGTCTCGATCTCCTGTGAGGAGATGGGCCGCAGCCCTTCTGTGGAAGAAATTCAGGACTTGGTCGAGAAGTCCATTATGGCTCATGGTGCTTTTGAGGTCGCCAAGGAGTATATTACTTACCGTTACACCCGCAGCCTGCTGCGTCAGTCTAACACAACTGATGATCGAATCCTGAGCCTTATCGAGTGCAACAACGAAGAAGTCAAGCAGGAAAATGCAAATAAGAACCCCACGATCAATGCTGTTCAGCGTGACTATATGGCGGGCGAGATCTCTAAGGATCTGACGCGCAGAATCCTGCTGCCTCAGGATATTGTCGCAGCACACGAGGCTGGTATCATCCACTTCCATGATTCGGACTACTATGCTCAGCATATGCACAACTGTGATCTGATCAATCTGGACGATATGCTGCAAAATGGCACTGTCATCTCCGGTACCCTTATTGAGAAGCCTCATTCCTTCTCTACTGCATGTAATATCGCTACCCAGATTATTGCTCAGGTTGCTTCTAACCAGTATGGCGGTCAGTCCATCAGCCTGACTCATCTGGCTCCTTTCGTCCAGATTAGCCGTGAGAAGATTCGCCGTACTGTTGAAAAGGAAATGGCAACTTTCGGTATTACTGCCGACGAGGAGACTATTTCCAAGGTTGTGGAGGAGCGCCTGCGTGATGAGGTGCGTCGTGGCGTTCAGACCATCCAGTATCAGGTCGTAACGCTGATGACCACCAATGGTCAGGCTCCTTTTATCACGGTATTCATGTACCTGAACGAAGCCAGAAACGAGCAGGAGAAGAAGGATCTGGCTGTTATCATTGAGGAGACTCTGCGCCAGCGCTATCAGGGCGTTAAGAATGAGAAGGGCGTTTGGATCACCCCTGCATTCCCTAAGCTGATTTATGTTCTGGAGGATGACAACATCACTGAAGACGCTCCCTATTGGTATCTGACCAAGCTGGCTGCCGAGTGCACTGCGAAGCGCATGGTTCCCGACTACATCAGCGAAAAGAAGATGCTGGAGCTGAAGGTGGACGCTAATGGCGAGGGTCATTGCTACACTTGCATGGGCTGCCGCTCCTTCCTGACTCCCTATGTGGATGAAAACGGCAAGGCTAAGTACTATGGTCGCTTCAATCAGGGCGTTGTCACCATCAATCTGGTTGATGTGGCTCTGTCCTCTGAGCGGGATATGGACAAGTTCTGGAAGATTTTTGATGAGCGTCTGGAGCTGTGTCATAAGGCGCTGATGTTCCGCCATGAGCGTCTGAAGGGCACACTGTCAGATGCAGCTCCTATTCTGTGGCAGTACGGTGCATTGGCCAGACTCAAAAAGGGCGAGCCTATCGACAAGCTTCTCTATGGTGGTTATTCTACCATCTCTCTGGGCTACGCAGGTCTTTATGAGTGTGTTAAGTATATGACCGGCCGCTCTCATACTGATCCGGAAGCAAAGCCCTTTGCACTGTCCGTCATGCAGCATATGAACGATGCCTGCAAGACCTGGAAGGCAAAGCATAATATTGATTTCTCTCTGTATGGCACACCGCTGGAGTCCACAACCTACAAGTTTGCAAAGAATCTGCAGAAGCGTTTTGGCATGATTCCCGGTATTACCGACAAGAGCTACATCACCAACTCTTATCACGTCCATGTTTCTGAGAAGATTGATGCTTTCACCAAGCTGTCCTTTGAGGCTGAATTCCAGCAGCTGTCTCCCGGCGGTGCAATTTCCTATGTTGAGGTTCCTAATATGCAGCAGAATATTGATGCTGTTCTGGAGCTGATGAAGTACATCTATGACAACATTATGTACGCTGAGCTGAACACAAAGAGCGATTACTGCCAGTGCTGTGGCTATGACGGCGAGATCGAGATTCGAGAGGATGAGGACGGCAAGCTGATCTGGGTTTGTCCTCAGTGTGGAAATACCGATCAGAATAAGATGAACGTTGCAAGACGTACCTGCGGATACATTGGCACCCAGTATTGGAACCAGGGTCGTACCCAGGAAATCAAGGACCGTGTTCTGCATCTGTAAATTGAATATTGCCAAAAGGGATCGTTTTTTAACGATCCCTTTCGCAGGTTTTCAGTTTTAACTTCAAATTGGAAGGAATTCGGTTCATGAAACATCGAAAAATAACAACATGGAATACTACGGTTGCATATGCCCTGATGCAGATTTCGACATGGGGCTTTTATGCGGTCCTGTTGAGCTTTTCCAGCAATGTCCTTTATGAATTTGGTTTTACGGATAGTAAAATCAGTGTTTTGCTAGGCATTTCGGCTGCGATCTCCTTCGTGATGCAGCTGGTGGTTGCGGAGCTAATCAGCCATCGTCCTGCTGTAAAGGTTTGGGGTGTTCTGGTGGCGGTGGGATCGGTTATTTTGCTGAGTAATGTTCTGGTGTGGACACCCGGGACCCCTGTACCGCTGGCTGTGGGGGCGTTTGCACTGTCCTGTATCCTGCTACAGATGGTTCCGTCATTGGCAAATGCAGTGGGAATGGATACCATCAAGCGTGGAGCACCCACAAATTACAGCATTGCCCGGGGATTTGGATCGCTGGGTTACAGCGTGTATGCTTATGTCACGGGATTTTTGGTAAGGGGACACGGTGCACGGATGGTGCCTGTGATGGGCGGCCTGTGCGGTACGATGCTGCTGATTTCTGCGATCTGGTACCACATGGCCGCAGAACGGAATTTGCCGGAAGCTGTAGAAATGCAGAATGTCCAGAAGAGCGAAAGTGGATTTTTACGGAAATATCCTCTGTTTGCGGTATTTTTGGGCGCTTCGGTGCTGCTGCAGTTTGGCCATAACATAATCAGTAATTTCATGTACCAGATTATGCTGACGAAAAACGGAACAGCGGCAGAACAGGGAATTGCTACAGCAATTTGTGCATTTGTGGAGCTTCCGGTTATGTTCCTTTTCCCTCTGATGCTGAGAAAAACACGCTGTGACATCTGGGTACGTTTTGCCAGTGCATTTATTCTGGTAAAACCCCTGATGATTCTTCTGTCTGGCAGCCCTAATGGTATATACATCGCTCAGGCAACACAGATGCTGGGCTACGGACTGTATACGATTAGTTCTGTTAACTACGCAGAGATGGTCGTTGGTCGGGGTGAGTCGGTTCGCGCACAAAGCTATCTCGGCGCAACAGCCACAGTGGGTGGCCTGTTCGCAATGTCCACAGGTGGTTTTATCTGTGAAAAGCTGGGCGTTCCTGCCATGCTGATTGTTTCGTTTGCGGTGACTGTTGTGGGCTCTGCAACTATCGTTTTGACTGCACAGAAAACAAAGGCGTTCAGTAAAAGCAACTGATAAATTAAAAAGGGAAGTAATTCCTGAAAATTTTCTTGAGCTGCGCATTAAATTGTGATAAAGTAAAAGTGTGATGAGGTTTATACTCACACTAAATTGCAAATGTAATTTTTTGCCCATGAACAGTATAATGAAAGTGAGGAACATGATTATGAGCACAAAATACACCGGTACACAGACTGAAAAGAATCTGGAGGCTGCTTTCGCAGGTGAATCTCAGGCCCGCAATAAATATACATACTTTGCATCCAAGGCAAAGAAGGAGGGCTTTGAACAGATTGCTGCATTGTTCCTGAAAACCGCAGAAAACGAAAAGGAACACGCAAAGCTGTGGTTCAAGGAGCTCAACGGCATTGGCAGCACTGCTGAGAATCTTGCAGCAGCTGCTGATGGTGAGAACTACGAGTGGACTGATATGTACGAAGGCTTCGCAAAGACTGCTGAGGAAGAGGGCTTCCCTGAGCTGGCAGCTCGTTTCCGCATGGTTGGTGCTATTGAGAAGCATCATGAGGAGCGCTATCGTGCACTGCTGAAGAACGTTGAAACTGCAAAGGTTTTTGAAAAGAGCGAAGTGAAGGTCTGGGAATGCAGAAACTGTGGACACATTGTTGTGGGCACCAAGGCTCCCGATGTTTGCCCCACCTGTAACCATCCTCAGAGCTACTTCGAAGTTCATTGCGAAAATTACTAAAACCAATAAAAATGGACAGGATTTTATCCTGTCCATTTTTGTATATATAGATGAAATTTACGGCGTATTATTCACTGCACTGCAAGGTGTTGTGCACACTTTCCGGGGGAAGCTCGATTTTTTGAATCCAGCCGATCAGCTGGCCGGAGATGATGACTGTCAGAAGGGAATATGCAATTCGCTTCACAGGAATATAGCTGAGGGAGAGCACCAAAACCAACAGGTCACTGGTAAGATAGATCCACTGAATGTTGATACCGGTAATGCGGGACAGGCTCATCGCCAGAGCGTCATCGCCGCTGGTGGCACCACCTACCCGTACACATAGTCCGGCGCCGATGCCAATGAACATTGCGCCGACTATGGATGCGAGCAGAGGCATGGTGGCGATTTGCGGCCATAGGGGAGGAAACTGCTCACAGATGCCGTAGCCAAAAGAAAAGCCGAAGGCGGCAATGACTGAATAGACAATGAAGGTCTTTCCAAGTGTTCGCCAGCCCAGAATGTAGCACAGTGTGTTCATCAGAAAACCAGAAACAGCAGGTGAAACGGAAAGCCAGTGGTCAAACAAAAGTGTAGCGCCTAATACACCACCTTCGGTTACGCCGGATAGTGCATGAATGTTGTACATGCCAAAGGCCTGAAAGGCGGAACTTAAAAATGCGATAATGCAGAATGAAACTTTAATGTCAGAAAACCAGGGGGATTGTTTTAGGGTCATTTCTTCGTTAATTCTCCTTACAATAAAAAATACGGCGTCGATCTTCGGCACCGGGAGGCTCCGGGGCATCCAGAGCGAACAGACCGTATAGGTCGCCGATACGGCGCTCTAACTGTCCATAGGAGCTGTCGGGGATTTCACCGGCGTTCAAATAAATGCCGTTATTTTTTGCTTCTTTTAAGATACTGCGTCCACAGTCGTTAAAGGCAAGAACACGGGTGTAGGGAACAGAAGCACGAAGATCTTCGTCTGTCAGACCGAGAAATGCACACATCAGCATCCTATCCAGACGTGTTCTTGTGTATCGTTTGGATTTCGTGGCGGTGAGAATATCCTCTATGGTGGATTCTGAGCGGCAGCTGTGCATAAATTTTCGCCACAGTCCCTCAGAGCCGTAGGGAAGGCCTTCAAATTCTGCATCGGTCATAGTGCGGAGTCTGGAGAGAACAGCACGTTCACCGGCAGAAAGAGCGTGAAGTGTAGCTTGCTCAAAAATCTCTACAGCTTTTCCCGGAACATAGGATTTCCAGTATCGCTCCTCCAGCATCAGTGCCCGAATGGAGGTGGCAGATGGATTCTCTAAATCGGCGATAGGGTCATGGTAGTTCCCAAGCCGTAAAATAGGCATGGGCTTCATGCCAGACTCCTGAGATAAAATAGCTTTACAGTATTCCACCCCCAGAATATTGTTAGGGGTTGTGAGCAGATAGCCGTCCAGATGCATGGCCTCCAGTGCGGCCTGACGTGCCGCAGGAAAAGATTTTCCAGCATCCAACTCCCGACGAAGGAGCGGAGGAAATGAGTCGGATAACAAAGCTCTTGCAATCTTCATGAGAGCTCCTGGTTCCTCTGTCTCTGCGCCGAAGCATAATTCATCACAGATTTTGGATAAAATCTCTACACCGCCGGCGGCAAAACCCTCGGCGGATGACAGCGCACAGGTGACCGGCAGTTCCAACACCAGATCCGCACCACATAACACAGCTGCTTTAGCCCGGAGGGATTTGTCGATGATTGCAGGTGCACCACGCTGTACGAAGTTGCCGCTTATGAGACAGATGATAGCGGTATCTGCTCCACGCAGATTGCGAATGGTCTCAATTTGCTTTTGATGCCCTAGGTGCATGGGATTATACTCACAAATAATACCGATTGTTTTCAAAAAATCCCTCCTTTTGAAAAAATTATAAATTCAGGGGTTGAGAAATTGAAAATTATGAGCTACAATAGACGGGATATAGTTATCATATCATAAAATGAGAGAAAAGAAAATATATTAGGAGGCAATTCCAAAATGAATGTTCTGGTTATTAATGCCGGCTCTTCCAGCTTGAAGTATCAGCTGATGAACCCTGAGACCGGTGATGTATCTGCAAAGGGGCTGTGTGAACGTATCTATATCGACGGTCGTCTGACCCACAAGGTTGGCGACAATAAGGTCGTCAAGGAAGTTCCTATGCCTACTCATGCTGAGGCTATTCAGGCTGTTCTGGAGATTTTGGTTGACCCCGAGCACGGTGTCATCAAGTCTACCGACGAGATTGATGCTGTTGGTCATCGTGTTGTCCACGGCGGTGAAAAGTTTGCTGATTCCTGCATCATTACTGATGCTGTTATCAAGGCAATTGAGGATTGCATTCCTCTGGGACCTCTGCACAACCCCGCTAACCTGATGGGTATCAGCGCTTGCCAGAAAATCATGCCCAACACCCCTCAGGTCGCTGTGTTTGACACCGCTTTCCACATGACCATGCCCGCTAAGGCATACCGTTATGCAATCCCCACCGAGTACTATGAGAATGACTCCATTCGCCGTTATGGCTTCCATGGCACTTCTCACAAGTATGTTGCTCGCCGTGCTGCAGAGCTGACCGGCAAGACTGAGTTCAAGATGGTCAACTGCCATCTGGGCAATGGATCTTCTCTGGCTGCTATCAAGGATGGCAAGTGTCAGGATACCACTATGGGTCTGTCTCCTCTGGCAGGCGTCCCCATGGGAACTCGTTCTGGCGATATCGACGCTTGTGTCGTTCAGTTTATCTGCAACAAGTATAACATGAGTGTTGACGAGTGCCTGAACGTGCTGAACAAGAAGTCCGGTGTCCTGGGTATTTCCGGTGTTTCTTCTGACTTCCGTGATCTGGACAACGGTGCTAAGAATGGTGATGCAAATTGCCAGCTGGCTCTGGACAAGTTCACCTACGAAGTCGCAAAGTATGTCGGCGCTTACGCTGCTGCTTTGAATGGCCTGGATGTTCTGACCTTCACCGCCGGTGTTGGTGAGAATGATGCAGCTACTCGTAAGGCTATCTGTGAGTATCTGGGCTTCATGGGTGTCAAGATTGACGACGAGAAGAACGGCATGCGTGGTCAGGAAGTTAAGATTTCCACTGAGGATTCTGCTGTTCAGGTTTGGGTTATTCCCACCAACGAAGAGCTGATGATTGCTCAGGATACTGCTGAGCTGGTTAAGGCTGCTCAGTAATTTTGGTTATATAAAGAGCCGCCGCATCTGCGGCGGCTCTTGGACTATCAATAAGTGGTGCGTTTTGCGGCACCATATGAAATGTCATAATTTAAGGAGGATACTGCGATGCAAACTGCTTCTGAACGCTTCCTGCGCTATGTATCTTTTGATACTCAGTCTGATGAATTCTCTGAAACCTGCCCTTCTACTGCAAGTCAGCGCATTTTGGGTGCTGCTTTGGTAGAGGAGATGAAGGCTATGGGTATTGCAGATGCCCATATGGATGAGGACGGCTATGTTTATGGTACTGTCCCTGGCGATCCTGCACTGCCTACAATTGGCCTGATTGCTCACATGGATACGGCTCCTGACTGCTCCGGCGCAGACATCAAGGCAAAGATTGTGGAATATAAGGGTGGTGATATCTGCCTGAACGAAAAGGAAGATATCTGGATGCGTGCGGTTGATTATCCCAGCCTGGAGCGAAATGTGGGAAAGCATCTGATCGTTACCGATGGTACTACTTTGCTGGGTGCTGACGATAAGGCCGGTGTGGCTGAAATTTTGGCCGCAGCGGAATACCTGATTACCAGTGGAGTACGTCATGCCACTTTGAAGATTGGGTTTACCCCGGATGAAGAAATTGGCCGTGGTGCAGACCGATTCAATGTGAAGGATTTTGGTGCGGACTATGCCTACACCGCAGACGGCGGCACCATCGGTGAGATGGAGTATGAGAACTTCAATGCCGCCGGAGCAAAGGTGGAGTTTACAGGCCTTAACATCCATCCCGGTTCTGCGAAAGATAAGATGGTCAACTCTCAGCTCATTGCTATGGAGTATCAGAATTTGCTGCCTGTGCATCAGCGCCCTGAGTGTACCGAAGGGTATGAGGGCTTTATCATGCTGACGGCTATGGAAGGCGAAGTGGAGCATTCTACACTGCGCTATATTATCCGTGATCACGACATGACTAAGTTCCAGCAAAAGAAGGCAGTCATGGAGGCTGCTGGTGATTTCTTGAACAAGAAGTACGGTGAAGGCACGGTAAAGGTCACCATCAACGACAGCTACTTCAATATGCGTGAGAAAATCGAACCCTGCATGTATGTTGTGGAGCGTGCGATGAAAGCCATGAAGGCAGTAGGTATGGAGCCGGTGGCGGTTCCCATCCGTGGCGGCACAGATGGCGCACGGCTGTCCTATGAAGGATTGCCTTGTCCTAATCTTTGCACCGGCGGCGAAAACTACCATGGTCGCTTTGAGTATATCCCTGTGGAGGATATGGAACTGTGTTCCAAGATGCTGGTTGAAATTCTAACAAATGTTGAATAAAAAGGATCGCCAGGACATGTAATGTCCTGGCGGTTTTTTGTGTGGATTAGCCTTCAAAGTCGTTTTCTTCAGCGACAGGCTCAGCCTCGTTGACGGGGACTTCTTCGGTTGCGGGTTCCTCAGCAGGTGCTTCCGTTGAGGGGACTTCTGCTGCGGAGGGGACTTCTTCGTCAAATGCGAAATCATCTTCCAGATCATCATAAGTCACGACACAGGGGCAATGACCCAGGAGCTTCTTGACCCAAGCGACAATCTTATCACCGTAGACGGCGATAACATAGAGTACACCGGCGATGGAGGCCAGAACGGTCAGAACTTTCAAAAAGGTATTTATTGCTTTCATATGGAGTCCTCCTTTATAGATTGGCTGATTTCAGTATAACCAAAAAAGGGAAAAAAAGCAACTGCGTATTTTTAATGATGTGAATTTATGTGTAGCCATACATACCACGGACGCTTACTTCACCGGAACTGACAGTTTCCTGATGCCCATCCGGGAATACTACCACCAGTGCGCCCTCATCATCAATAGACACGGCAGTTCCATATCGGATTTCGTCACCCCGGTTCAGAGAAATTTGCTTACCCAAGGTCATACAGTCCGTACGGTAACGTTCCATGATGGACACCTTGCCGGTCAGAAGCTGCTTATCAATACACCAGAGAGAATCTATCATGGCTGCAGCGACTTTTGCACGGTCAACAGGATGCTGCGTGACCATAGCAAGAGAAGCAGCCATAGATTGGATGGAATGGTCAAAATCATCGGTTGTCTGACAGCAATTGATTCCAATACCGACCACGGCGTAGGAAACCTTACAGGTGCTGGGCTCCAATGCCAGCTCAGTGAGAATACCACCAAGCTTTTTACCTTGATACACCAGATCGTTTGTCCACTTGATAGAAGGCCGGAATCCGACAGATTTCTCTATTGCGTCACACATGGCAACACCCACAGCACAGGTCAGGTGCATCAGATCAGCCGGCATGCAGTCAGGTCGCAGAATAATGCTCAGATAAATGCCCACACCCTTGGGAGACAGAAATGATCGTCCCAGCCGACCCCGACCTCCGGTTTGCCGATCGGCAATCAAAACAGTGCCGTGTGGGGCACCGTTTTGTGCCAGTTCCTTGGCACGGGTATTGGTAGAGTCGATGGTGTCGAACCACAACAGAGAATCCTGCCAAGGTCGGGATTCTTGCAGGTACTGCAATATCGCCGCTTTCATATCTTCGACCATTTCTTATTGAATTCCGGTCAGATCATAGGCGTCAAGATAGGCTTGTGCGGCCTTGCTGACACGACACAGGGTGTCCTCATCAAAAGGATTGCCCAAACCGGATTCCTTCAAAAGATCAGTAAAGGTCATAGTACCGCCCAGTTTGGAATATTTGAGATATACCTGAAATGCAGCCTTGGGGTCTTCCTGAATTCTTGCCCAGAAGTCCAGAGATACCGTCTGGGCGAGGCAGTAATCAATATAGTAGAAGGGAGTATCGTAGATATGCATCTGCCGCTGCCATCCCTTGCCTTCACCGTAGAAGGGAATTTCACCGGGCTTTACCCATGGCATATACACGCCTAGAAGCTCCTGCCAGACCTGATGGCGTTCTGCGGGGCTAAATTGGGGATATTCATATATAATATGCTGGAAGTGATCGACCATGGTGCCGTAAGGAATAAAGCACAAAGCCTCCATCAGGTGACAGTAGCGGAACTTCCGGGCATCTTCGCCGAAGAAACCTTCCGCCCAGGGCCATGCAAAGAACTCCATGGACATGGAGTGAACCTCGCAGCCTTCCAGACTGGGCCAGATGGTAGAAGCGGGAATGCGGTCACGATTTAGGAAGCTGGCAAAAGCGTGTCCTGCTTCGTGAGTTACCACTTCCACGTCATTAGAGGTGCCGTTGAAATTAGCGAAAATGAAAGGACTTCTGATACTGGGAATGCGGGTGCAGTAGCCACCGCCGGCTTTACCGGGCTTGCTTTCTACATCCAGCATTTCATGTTCCCGCATAAATGCCCAGAATTCGGCGGTTTCGGGGCTTAACTCGTTATAGAATTTGTCACCCATGGCCAGAATCTCGTCAGGAGTGCCAACAGGAGTAGGATTGCCGGAGAGGAAGCTGAGATCTTTGTCTGCAAAGTTCAGAGGAAATTCTCTGCCCTGACGCTGAGCCTGCTTCATATATAGCTTCTTAGCCAGAGGTACCAGATACCGCTGAACAGCAATACGGAACTTTTCCACATCCTCGGGGCCGTAGCAGTTGCGGTTCATGCGATAGTAGCCCAGCTGTGTATAGCCGTCATAGCCCAGCTTGCGTCCCATACCGTCCCGAAGTGTTACCAGCTGGTCATAAATATCGTCCAGCTCGGCACCGTGCTCGTTGTACCAGTTGCCCTCGGCGGTCCATGCGGCCTTACGAATTTCGTCGTCGGGATTCAGCTTCCAGGGAGAAAGCTGGCTCAGCGTGTAAACCTCTCCACGGAAAGGAATCTGAGCAGAGGCGATGAGTTTGGAGTACCGGTTACGCAGGTCGTTTTCCTTCTGCAAATCCTCCACGATTTCCGGGGAGAAGGTCTTGGTAGACAGTTCGGCGTTGATAAAGGGAACTACGCCGTACTTTTCTTCCAGTTGTGCCCGGAAGGGAGTTTTCAGCGTGGCCTCGGTCCATGCCTTAAATACGGGCTTGAGCTTGGGGGTTTCCTGATTGTAGTAGTTGACCTCAGCATCATAGAATTCATCACGTGTGTCGATGTCGTGGCGAATCTGGGCGAGGGTCACCATGGTTTCATATTCTACTTGAGAAAGCTCGGCTTCCTGATAGATGGCGTCAGCTTCCTCGAAAGTCCGGGCGGACTGAAATTTTGCAGTCAAATCCTCAACCAGTGTTTTCCATGCTGCAAAATCAGCTCTTTTGTAGGGGATTTCATAAAATTTCATAATATTTTTCCTCTTATTTTAAGATTTTATTGACAGCGGCGATATATTCCGGTGCGGTGCCGCAGCAGCCGCCCAGAATAGTAGCACCCATTTGATGGCAGTCTTTCATAATGGTTGCAAATTCGTCGGGGGACATGGGATAGTTGGGGACTCCATCAGCACCAATGGTGGGAATGCCGGCGTTTGGCTTGCATACCAGTGGACCTCTTACATAGCGGCGGAGCTTGCTGACGAGGTGCGGAGTCATCATATCCGCAGCCACACAGTTAAAACCAACGGCAGCCGCACCGGATTTCTCCAGATCCTTCAGGATGGGACCTGCATCTCGACCTGAGAACAGAGAACCGTCTGCCTGCATGGTGAAGGTGTACATAACCGTATCGACTCCTTCCAGCTCCGCAGCGGTGAGAATAGCTTCTGCTTCCTGAGGATACATCAGTGTTTCGGCTGCCAAGAGATCTGCTCCGCCGTCAATCAGACCGTGAATCTGCCGGCGATAGTTTTCAACAAGTGTGTCAAAACAGGCTTCGTCCCAGCTGTCCATAAAGGCAACGAGGGTGGTGAGGTCTCCGGCAATCAGACAACCGGGAGCGGCGGCTCGACTCAGGGCAACCAGATGGGCGTTGATAGCCTCAGTTTGACGCTGTAGGTTCACTCGTTCCAATGCAATGGGCTGCGCCTGAAATGTGGGAGCATAGATAATATCAGAACCGGCGTCGGCATAACGTCGCTGGAGTTTTACCAGTTCGTCGGGGTTTGCCAGCACCCATTCTTCTGTACAGCAGCCCTTTGGCATACCTGCTTTCTGCAAATTCGATCCCGTAGCACCGTCCAGAAGAAGATGTCCGGAGACAAGCTTTTTCTTAAATTGTTCTTTTGTGAGCATGGTTCCACATCCAATCTCTTTTATGGTTTGTATTATATCGGAAAATGGTAAATATTGCAAGAACGATTGACGATAGCTATATCCTGTGGTAAAATGGGAACAATTTTAGAAAAAAGGAGCAAATACCATGAAGAAAAGTGTGCTTAGAGAGTATGCCCGCCTGATTGTTCGGTGCGGCATCAATGTGCAGAAGGGACAGGAGGTTCTGGTCTATGCAGATCTGGATCAGCCTGAGTTCGTTCAGATGGTGGTAGAAGAGGCTTACAGAGCCAAGGCTAAGAAGGTCGTTGTGCAGTGGAATTACCAGCCTCTGGAAAAGATTCACGTTCGCTATCAGTCTGTCAAAACGCTGGGTGCTGTGGAAGAGTGGGAGAAGGCTCGTCAGCAGCATTATTGCGACGAACTGCCTGCCCGAATCCATCTGATTTCTGAGAATCCTGACGGCCTCAAGGGTGTAAACCTGAAGAAAATGGCACAGGCTCGTCAGCTGAGCTACCCCATCATTAAGAGCTATGTAGATCAGCGCAACAGCAAGCAGCAGTGGTGTATTGCCGCTGTCCCCGGTGTGGCGTGGGCTAAGAAGGTATTCCCCGGACTTCCCAAGGGTAAGGCTGTTGAAAAGCTGTGGGAAGCAATCCTCTTTACTTCTCGTGTGACGGAAGATTCTGTGAAGGCATGGGAAGAGCACAACGCCAATCTGGCAGCTCGCTGTGACTATCTGAATAGTCTGGGCATTGAATCCCTCCACTATACCGCTGACAACGGTACGGATTTGACTGTAGGCATGATTCCTGAGGCAAAATTCTGCGGCGGTGGCGAAAAGAGCCTGCAGGGCATCTACTTTAACCCTAATATTCCTACTGAGGAGTGCTTTATTTCTCCCATGAGAGGAAAAGCAGAAGGCGTTGTCTATTCTACAAAGCCTCTGTGCTATCAGGGTCAGATTATCGACAACTTCTCCCTGTGGTTTGAAAATGGTAAGGTCTTTGAATCTCACGCAGAACAGGGTGAGGAACTGCTGAGAACCATGCTGGCAATGGATGAAGGTGCTTCCTATTTGGGAGAGTGTGCACTGGTTCCTCAGAAGAGCCCCATCGCTGATAGCGGATTGCTTTTCTACAATACGCTGTTTGACGAAAATGCTTCCTGCCATCTGGCTATGGGCATGGGCTACTGCGATACCATCAAGGACTACCAGAATAAGTCTTTGGAGGAGTGCCGGGAGCTGGGCATCAACGATTCCATGATCCACGAGGATTTCATGATCGGTTGTGATTCTATGAACATTGATGCAATTTGTGCAGACGGCAAGGTCGTTCCTATTTTCCGCAACGGCAACTGGGCTTTTTGATAGATTACAAGATCAGAAGGTACTATCAAAGCGGGCAGATCGATGCTACCAGCTGAAGATTTCATGGGAAGTCGATCCTAAATGCGGAATTAAATGAAAAAACCAAAAAAAGGGCTTGCATTCTCTGATAGGATATGGTATGATAGCTGAGCGATTAAAGATTGCTCGGGGCTTTATGCCCTTTTACATGACAAGAAAGAGGTGAACTAGAATGAAGGAAGGTATCCATCCCAATTACGAACAGACCACGATCCGTTGCGCCTGTGGTAACGTCTTTACGACCGGCTCCACTAAGAAGGACATCCGTGTTGAGATCTGCTCCAAGTGCCACCCTTTCTATACCGGCAAGCAGAAGCTGGTTGACACTGGTGGACGTGTTGATCGTTTCAACAAGCGTTTTGGCCTGAAGTAAGACATGAGTCCGCACTACGGTTACCGTGGTGCGGACTTTTTGTATTTTTTTGTCGCAAGAGTTGTCTGTACGGCGGTTTCTGTGGTATGATAGGTAAAATTGCAAGTTAGATGGCGACAGTAGGTCGCAGGAGGATTTTTGTAATATATGGAAAATTTGAACGAAATCAAGCAGGAACGTGCAGTCTTGGTGGGACTGAACGCAGACTGCTTCACAGCAGAACAGACTGCCACCGATGAGACACTGGAAGAACTGGAGGCCTTGCTGGAAACTGCCGGCGGTTTTTGCACCGGTAAGATTTTGCAGAACCGTCATGCTCCTGATGCCCACAGCTTTATTGGCGAGGGCAAGGCTGCGGAAGTGAAGATGCTGGTAGAATTTACGCAGTCTACCATGGTAGTCTTTGATAACGAGCTGTCTCCCGGAAATATCCGGGCATTGGAAGAAATTATCGGCGTAACTGTTCTTGACCGCAGCGCTCTGATTCTGGATATTTTTGCCCAGCGGGCAAAAACCAAGGAAGGTCGTTTGCAGGTTGAACTTGCGCAGTATAAGTACCTGCTGCCTCGTCTGTCAGGTATGGGTAAGTCCCTGTCCCGGCAGGGCGGTGGTATTGGCACCCGTGGCCCCGGTGAAACAAAACTCGAATCCGATAAACGGCATATCCGGGAGCGGATCAACCGCTTGCAGGAGGAACTGGAGCAGGTTCGTCAGGTTCGCTCTGTTCAGAGAGAGCGTCGGATTAAGAATTCTATCCCTGTGGTGGCAATTGTGGGGTACACCAATGCAGGTAAATCTACCTTGCTCAATCAGCTTACCGGCGCAGGCATCCCTGCCAACAACCGACTGTTCGATACGCTGGATACCACGTCTCGACAGCTGACAGTTTCTGATAATTTGGATGTGGTGCTGTCTGATACGGTTGGATTTATTGCTAAACTACCCCACCATCTGGTAGAGGCGTTTCAGGCAACACTGGAAGAGCTGCGATATGCAGATCTGTTGCTGCATGTGATTGATGCTTCCGATGAGCACCGGGAAGAACACATTGGTGTTGTGGAAAAGCTGATCACAAAATTGGCAAAGCCCGGAACCCCGGTGTTGAATCTCTACAACAAGGCTGACCTTGTTTCACCGGAGGAAATTCCCGTAGGGGAAGATGTAGTCTCTATCTCTGCCAAGCAGGGAAAAGGGATGGATCAGCTGCTGAAGGCAATCGAGAGAGCAGTTGGTGCACAGCTTCACCATGTTGTGGTGGTTCTGCCTTACTCTATGGGCGGCATGGTGGAACAGCTGCATGATAATGCACAGGTAAAAAGTGTAGAATATACCGGAGATGGCATCGAAATTGAGACAATTGTTGATGATATTATCTACGGAAGACTCCGTGACTATGTAACGAAGGAGCTGTAAGGCTTGGACGAATATCTGGTGCCGACCCAGTTCGGTGAGGATGAGTTTATAGAAAAAAAGTCCCGCTTCATCGGCAGGCTATGGCCTGTTGAAACGGAAGAAGAGGCGCTGGAGAAAATCCAGGAAATGAAAAAACAGCACTATGATGCTACCCACAACTGCTGGGCTTACATCATTAAAGACGGTGCCGTGCGATTTTCCGATGATGGAGAGCCGGGCGGCACGGCCGGAATGCCTATGCTTCAGGTATTGCAGCGTGAGGGGCTTTTTAATGTCGTGTGTGTGGTGACACGGTATTTTGGTGGTATTCTGCTGGGAGCTGGCGGACTGGTTCGAGCTTATACCAAGGGCGCAAAAATTGCCGTTGACGCAGCTGGAAAATCCATGAAGCGTGTGTGGACAGTGCTGTATGTACCCTGTCCCTATACATATTACGAACGGATAAAGCTGGAAATCGCTGCCTTCGGCGGCATTATTCGCACCACGGATTTTGGTGCGGAAGTCGAACTGGAGATTTTGTTGCCCGAAAACCAGGCCGGCCCTTTTTTCGAGCGGCTGACGGATATGACTGCCGCAACGGTAGAGGGAATGGAAATCGGGCAGGAGTATCGGGCTTTTCCACTGACGGCAGACAACCAATAACATAGAGGGGGCATCACTATGACCATTCGGGAAGAATTGGAGCATCAGGAGCATTGTCGACTGAACCCACGGGCGGCTTTTTCGGATCAGAGCAGAGGCCGTCCCATTGCGGAGGATTTGCAGGAAGAGGATGTACGTACCTGCTATCAGCGAGATGCGGATCGGATTTTGCACTCTAAAGCCTTCCGCCGACTGATGCACAAAACACAGGTGTTTCTATGCCCGGAAGGTGACCACTATCGCACCCGAATGACCCATACGCTGGAAGTCGCCCGGATTGCCAGAACAATTACCAGAACGCTGGGACTTAATGAAGATTTAGCAGAAGCAATTGCTTTGGGGCATGATTTAGGTCATACCCCCTTTGGTCATGCCGGAGAGGCGGCATTGTCTGATGTAATGGGGAAGAAATTCCGTCACAACGAGCAGAGTCTGCGTGTGGTGGATGTGCTGGAACGGGACGGAAATGGGCTGAATCTGACCTATGAAGTTCGGATGGGCATTGTCTGCCATACAGGAGAAAAATGGCCTGAGACATTGGAAGGGCAGATCGTTCGCCGCAGTGACCAGATCGCTTATGTCAATCATGATATCGATGACGCCATCCGGGCAGGAATCCTGACAGATGGTGATATCCCGGACAGTATATCTGCGGTGTTGGGACAAAACCACTCTGATCGTATTGATACGCTGGTCTGTGATGCGATTGTAACATCGCAGGAGGCCGGGGAAATTCTGCTTTCTCCCAAAATTGACGGAGCATTGAAGGATTTGAGAGCCTTTATGTTCGAGCATGTCTACCACAATCCTGTTGCCAAGGCGGAGGAGAGCAAGGCAAAAGAGATGCTGAAACGGCTTTACGAGTACTATTACAACCATCCCGAGGCGTTACCTTCTGATTTTCAGCCTCAACTCAGCTTTGACGGGATGGAACGGACGGTATGCGATTACATCGCCGGTATGACTGATAAATATGCTGTGGACAAATATTCGGAGATTTTCATTCCTGCAGGGTGGCATGTTCGGGGATAATATGTTATAATATGCGTTAATCTTTCAGTTGGAGGGAGTGTTTCTATGAAACCTCGGATCATCAAAAATATCGTACTCTTATTGCTGCCTTTAGTGGCTTGCGGCATTGCGGCTACGCCCGGAAGTGTAACAGTTGTCAAGAACGGAACAACTCAGATGCTTAGCTACATGCAACTTGTGCAGGAATCTCCTGTGGGCTGGTGTGCGCCTTTGGCTGCAATTCTCAATTATGCAGTTTTTGCACTGGCAGTTCTGCATGTGGTGGCCAAAAAGGGCGGATTCCTGAAGGGGGTTTTTGGATGCTCCTTTGCGTCGATGACCCTTGCAGTAATTCCTGTGCTTGCAAGAGGGGAACTGATGATTATTCCTAATGTGTTTTTTGCACTGGTTATCGGTGCTGAGTGCCTGCTGTCTTATTTCATGAAACGGGAGACGAAGAATACCAAGGCTAATGCCGCACAGGGCCCCAGACTGGATATACATTAATCTAAGTTTGAAAATTTCGAAAGGAGGCAGAGAATATGGCTTTTCCACCATCATTTTTGGACGAACTTCTTGCCAGAAATCCCATTGAGGATGTGGTTGGGCAATATGTGAACCTGAAGCGTTCCGGTTCAAATTTGTTTGGACTGTGCCCATTCCATGGGGAAAAGACAGCCTCCTTCTCTGTTTCTCCCGATAAGGGAATATACTATTGCTTTGGCTGCCACAAGGGTGGTGGCCCCATCAACTTTATGATGGAGATTGAGAACCTCAGTTATCCGGATGCGGTGCGGGCACTGGCGAAACGGGCAGGCTTGGAAGTGCCGGAGGATGAACAGTATCAGTCTCGCTACCGTCATCAGGAGCGGCTTTGGGCACTGAGCAAGGAAGCAGCTCGATTCTTTAATAAGGAGCTCTATGCGCCAGCGGGCGCAGAAGGGCTGCAGTATGCGATCAAGCGTGGCATGCCAAAGTCTACGCTGACCAAATTCGGCATAGGATTTGCACCCAATGAATGGACAGCACTTACTGATGCCATGCGTGCCAAGGGGTATACGGATGAGGAGTTAAAAGACTCCGGACTTGTATCCGTGTCTCAGAAAAATGGAAGAATTTACGACCGTTTCCGCAACCGACTGATGTTCCCGATTATCGATGTTCGGGGCAATGTGATCGGTTTTGGCGGCAGAGTGATGGATAATTCAACGCCTAAATACCTGAATTCTCCAGAAACATTGATTTTCAATAAGCGAAAGAACTTATTTGCGCTGAATTTGGCGAAGAAAACAAAACTTCCGTATTTGATTTTGGTGGAAGGATACATGGATGCGGTGGCGCTGCACCAGTACGGATTTGACTGTGCAGTTGCATCCCTCGGCACATCCTTGACAGAGGAGCACGCTGCGCTGCTGACGCGGTATACAGAGCAGGTTGTGCTGATCTATGACGGCGATGAAGCTGGTCAAAATGCAACAAAGCGTGCGATTCCAATGCTGGAAAAAGCAGGATTACAGGTGAAAGTACTGCAAATGCGGGATGCCAAAGACCCGGATGAGTACCTCAAAAAGTTTGGCGCAGACAAATTTAAGAATCTGCTGGAGGATTCCTCCAATCGGGTGGAGTATCAGCTCAACGCCATTGCAAAAAAGTACGATATTCGGGAAGATGATCAGCGAGTGAAGTTTATCAACGAGGCTGCTGAGTTTATCAGCTCCCTGAGTAATGCTGTTCAGCGAGAGGTTTACGGTCACCGGGTGGCGGATGCTGCCGGTATCAGCTATGAAGCTATGAAAATCGAAGTAACTAAGGCGTACAAGCGTCGAATTGCACGGGAGAAAAAACGGCAGGAGAAGATCGATTTGGCTCCTGCACAGGCACTTCAACCCAAAAGCCGCTCGATTCGGTATGACAATATGAAATCTGCAATGGCAGAGGAAACCATCATCGCAATGTCACTAAAGGAACCTGCGCTTCTGGATGACGCTAAAGACCTGCAGGCTGAGGAATTTTCTTCGGGTCTGCTGGGAAATGTCTATTTACAGCTGCGTAGCCGTTACGATCAGGGGTTGAATGTGTCTCTGGGCGTGTTGACGGATTTATCCGAGGAGGAAATGTCTCATGTGACGGGTATTTATCAGCGTCAGCAGGGGCCTGTGAATGAACAGGCGTTTCTGGACTGTGTCCGTACGATTCATGCAGAGCATCAGGCGTCAGAGGTATCCTCCGCCGATGATTTGATGGCATTTCGTAATAAGCTCAAGGAAAGAAAAGGGATCAAAGCATGACTTTAGACCTTTTAAAAAAAGAATCAGAGACCCCGGTCAGCGCAGGAGAGGACGATGTTCGTCAGTATCTCAGCGAGATTCGGCAATATCCCCGGCTGACACAGGAAGAGGAGCGAAGGCTCGCTATGGGCTGTGCTGCCGGAGATGAGGAGGCCATTCGTCAGATGGTCAACTCCAATCTGCGGTTGGTGGTCTCTGTTGCCAAGGAATATGCCGGTCGGGGTGTGCCGCTGCTGGATCTTATTCAGGAGGGCAGTATCGGTCTGCTGGTGGCAGCAAAGAAATTTGATTATACCTTAGATTTTCGCTTTTCTACATATGCGACCAAGTGGATTCGGCAGGGCGTAACACGGTGTCTGATGAACCACGCAGGCGTGATTCGTGTGCCGCTCCATACAGCAGAAAGAATGCGAAAAATTGAAGTGTCCAAGGCGGCATTACTGCAGGAAAACGGAACCGTGCCTACGGCGGAGGAAATTGCGGAGCGATGTGAGCTTCCTGCCTCTAAGGTGCGTCAACTGATGCAGCTGAACCCAGAGACCTGTTCTCTGGACACCCCCACAGGGGATGGGGAGGACGGCACGCTGGGTACCTTGCTGGAAGACATGCAGGCACCGCAGCCACAGGAAGAATTGGTTCGTCAGGAACTGGTTCAGACTATGAATCGCCTGCTTTCTACGCTGAATGAGCGTCAGCAGCAGGTGCTGCGTCTCCATTTTGGTATGGAGGACGGTGTATGCCACTCGTTAGAGGATATTGGCGGAACACTGGGCGTATCTAAGGAAAGAGTGCGCCAAATCGAGAAACAGGCCATGGAAAAGCTTCAGAAATTGGGAGCCAGCATGGGATTGGAGGACTTTTTGGAATGAATAGTGACCTATTTACCTTTGATGAATCACCTTGGGAGTTAGCGGTGCAACGCTTGACCAGAGGTACAAGTATCACAGCGACCCATTTTCTGACCCTTTTGGAAGGTGAAGAGGAAGAGACTGTGGAAGATGCGTTCCGTACCTTGGAGGAAATGTCTGTTTCTCTCGATTTGTCGGATTTGCCCAGACCGTCTGGGATGGGAGAGGCGGCTGTTCGTTTGCGCCGGGAGGAAAAGCTGGTACAGCAGGGAACACTGCGGTCTGCTCTGGAAGAAAATGATCCCCTCCGTTTGTATTTGGAGGAGCTTGCACTGATTCCTGCCTATGGCGATGAACAGGTCCTGGCAGCTGAATGTGCCGAGGGAAAAGAATCTGCCCGGGAGCGGCTTTTGAACCTTTCTTTGCACAGAGTGGTCTCTCTGGCGGAGGAATATGTCGGTCGGGGCGTATTGCTGCTGGATCTGGTCCAGGAGGGCAGTATGGGTCTGTGGCAGGCAATCTTGAACTATGAAAGCGGCGAGTTTGCACCTCATCGGGACTGGTGGATTCGCCAGTATATGAGCCGTGCAATCATCAATCAGGCAAGATCCAATGGCGTGGGACAGAAAATGCGTCAGGCTCTGGAGGATTACCGGGCAGTAGATGAGCGGCTGTTATCTGATTTGGGAAGAAATCCGACTTTGGAAGAAATTGCCTTGGAGCTGCATATTTCCGCAGAACAGGCAGATGTGATTGCCAAGATGCTGGAGAATGTCCGGCAGATGGACAAGGTTAAAACAGCAACTGCACCTAAGGAAGAGGAAGACCCGGAAGACCAGCAGGCAGTGGAAGACACAGCATACTTCCAGGCTCGCCAGCGGATTATGGACCTCCTGTCTAACCTGACGGAAGAAGATGCTAAATTGCTGACGCTGCGTTTTGGCTTGGAGGGTGGCTTGCCTCTCAGTCCTGAAGATACCGGCCGCAAGCTGGGATTGACACCTGAAGAGGTTATTAAAAGAGAAGCAGATGCTCTTGCCAAGCTGCGCCAGAGCTGAGATTTAGAAAGAGGGAATTACTATGGCTAAGACTTATTCTATTGCAATCGATGGCCCTGCCGGTGCGGGAAAAAGCACTATTGCCAAGCGGCTCGCAAAGGAATTGGGCTATTATTATGTGGACACCGGTGCAATTTACCGCACAGTAGCTTATTTTCTGGATTTGTGGGGTGTAAGCCCTAAGGATGTAGACGGTGTGGAGCGGTATATCGATGAGTTGAATATCGACCTGTATTACGACGAAGAAGCTACCCAGCACATGATTATGAACGGCATAGATGTCACCAACGAAATCCGCACGCAGGCGATTTCTCAAAAGGCAAGTCTTGTCGCAGCCCATGCCTGCGTTCGGGAAATGCTTCTTGATATGCAGCGTGAGCTGGCTAGAGACAATAATGTTATTATGGACGGTCGTGATATTGGCTCTGTTGTGCTCCCTAAGGCAGATGTGAAGATTTTCCTGACTGCTTCTCCTGAGGTTCGTGCCAAGCGCCGTACCGAGGAGCTGTTGGCTAAGGGTCAGAAGGCAGACTACAATAAGATTCTTGAGGAGATCAAGCAGAGAGATTATCAGGATACCCACCGGGAGATTGCACCTCTGAAGATGTGCAGAGATTCTATTAAGCTGGATACCTCTGATTTGGACATTGATGCTGTTGTGGCTGAGATTAAGGCAATTGCCGGAAAGAAGATTTCGGTATGAGTGTCCGTGTTGCAGAGAGTGCGGGATTCTGCTTCGGCGTAAGCCGTGCGGTGGAGCTGGTGACAAAGGCTGCTGAGGAAGGGAGAAAAGTGGTTACCCTCGGCCCCATTATCCACAATCACCATGTTGTCAGTAAATTTCAGTCCATGGGTGTCGGCGTCATTGAAACTCCGGAAGAAGCTCCGGCGGGATCTACGGTAATCATTCGTTCTCACGGAGTCTCCGAAAATGTGTACAGAAGTCTCGAAAAGCAGAGCGTAGAAATTATTGACGCAACGTGCCCTTTCGTTAAGCGGATTCACGGTATTGTCAAGCGTGCTTCTGAGGAAGGCCGGCTTCCGATTATTATCGGAACAAGGGCACATCCTGAGGTAGAAGGCATTGCCGGATGGTGTGATCAGTGTTTGATTTTTGAAAGTCCTGAGGAACTGGAGAATTGGATAAACACGGAAAAACCCAGCCCTGAGACGAAAATTTGTATGGTTTGCCAAACAACCTCCACTGAATTTTTGTGGAAAATGTGCGCTAGAATTGCAAAAAAACAGTTTACTAACTTGAAAATATTTGATACAATATGTAGAGCAACTGAGTATAGGCAAAGCGAAGCAGCAGAACTGAGCAGGAAAAGCCAGGCAATGGTCGTTGTAGGAGATCTCAAAAGTTCCAACACAGGCCGACTCGCTATGATTTGCCGAGAGCACTGCGGCAATGTCCATTTGGTGGACAATGCCTCCGAACTGAATGCCGGAGATTTTTGCGGTGTGGCTGATGTTGGTATCACTGCCGGTGCGTCAACACCGGCGTGGATTATAAAGGAGGTCAACAAGACTATGAGTGAAATTATCAATGTTGAGGCTGTTCAGGAGGAGAACTTTGCTGAACTTCTCGAGCAGTCCATCAAGACTTTAAATACAGGAGATAAGGTCATGGGCACCGTTACCCATATCGGTAACACCGAAGTCCAGGTGGATCTGGGCACCAAGCATGCTGGTTACATTCCTTATGACGAAGTCAGCGCCGATCCTTCTGTGAAGGCTGAGGACATCCTGCACGTCGGCGACGAAATCGAAGTTTTCGTTGTTCGTGTTAACGATCAGGAAGGCACTGTTCAGCTGTCCAAGAAGAAGCTGGACGGCCTGAAGGTTTGGGACGACATGGCTACCTGGTGTGAGGAAAAGACCACTATCGAAGGCACCATCACCGAAGAGAACAAGGGCGGCCTGGTTTGCAATGTTAAGGGCATCCGTGTGTTCATCCCTGCTTCTCAGTCCGGTGTTGCTAAGGGCGGCGACATGTCCGCTATGGTTGGCAAGACTGTCTCTCTGAAGATCACTGAGGTTAACCGTGCTCGCCGTCGTGTTATCGGTTCCATCCGTGCTGTCACTGCTGAGGCTCGCAAGGCTATGCAGGAGCAGATCTGGGCTGAGATCGAGAACGGCAAGAAGTATCACGGTGTTGTGAAGTCTCTGACTTCTTATGGCGCATTCGTGGACATCGGCGGCGTTGACGGCATGGTTCACGTTTCTGAGCTGTCCTGGAATCACATCAAGACTCCCGCTGAGGTTGTCAAGGTCGGCGACGAGATCGACGTTTACGTTATCTCCTTCGATCCCGAGAAGCACAAGATTTCTCTGGGCTACAAGACCGCTGAGATGAATCCTTGGAATCAGTTCATGACCAACTACAACGTTGGCGATGTTGTTGATGCTAAGGTTGTTAAGCTGATGACCTTTGGCGCATTCGCAGAAATTCTGCCTGGCGTTGATGGCCTGATTCACATCTCCCAGATCGCCGACCGCCGCATCGGCAAGCCCGAGGATGTTCTGTCCGAGGGTCAGGATGTTAAGGTCAAGATCACCGATGTTGACGCAGAGAATAAGCGTATTTCTCTGTCTATCCGTGCTCTGCTGGAAGAGACTGCTGAGGATGCTGAGTAATTTGTAAGCACATACCGGGGTCGTTTCTTTCGACCCCGGTATTTTTTTGGGGGGAGAAGTATCGTGGTCAAACATATTGTATTGTATACCCTGAAAGAGGGAGTTAATAAGGATGACGCTGTTAAACTCATTGCGTCTTGCCTGGAACCCTTGGTTGGTAAGATCCCCGGACTGAAGCATTTGGAAGTCCGCCGTGCATATCAGGGACTGGACTATGCACTGTATTCTGAGTTTGACAGCCGTGATGCACTGAATGCATATGCTGTCCATCCGCTTCATTTGGAGGCGAAGGAACAGTTCTGGAATCTTCTGGACAGCCGTGTGGCTGCGGATTATGATTGTTAAGGAGAATAGATATGGAAGCTGTTGTAACTGTTGTTGGCAAGGATCAGGTTGGTATCATTGCCTCTGTTTGTCTAAAACTGGCTGAATATAATGTAAATGTTCTGGATATCAGCCAGACTGTTATGCAGGGTTACTTCACTATGATGATGGTGGTGGATGTCAGCGCTTGTAAGGTTCCTTTGGCAGATCTGGCCGTTTTGATGGATGAGATGGGTAAGACCAAGGATTTGTCCATCCGTGTCCAGAGGCAGGATATCTTTGAAGCGATGCATCGGATCTGAGGTGACGACATGCTGAATCAGAATGACATTCTAAAAACACTGGATATGATTGACAAGCGGCATCTGGATATCCGTACGATCACCATGGGCATTAGCCTGCTGGACTGCTGTGACACGGATTTGGATCGCTGCTGCGAGAAAATCTATCGTAAAATTACCACATACGCCAAGGATTTGGTAAAGGTTGGTTGTGATATTGAGCGGGAATTTGGTATTCCCATTGTGAACAAGCGTATTTCTGTTACTCCTATTGCCTTGGTGGCTGGCTCCTGCGAGACTGACTCTTATGTTAAGATTGCGCAGACGTTGGATGCGGCTGCTGAAACCTGCGGTGTTAACTTCATTGGTGGATTTTCTGCTCTGGTTCAGAAGGGTGCTACCAGTGGCGACTGGAAGCTGATTCGCTCTATACCTGAAGCCATGGCTACCACCAACCGTGTCTGCGCCAGCGTCAATATTGGTTCTACTAAGGCTGGTATCAATATGGATGCTGTTGCCGAAATGGGTCGTATCATTAAGAAAACCGCAGAAATCACCGCCGATAACGATGGACTTGGCTGTGCAAAGTTGGTTGTTTTTGCAAATGCAGTAGAGGATAACCCCTTTATGGCCGGTGCATTCCATGGTGTCGGTGAGGCTGAATGTGTCCTGAACGTGGGCGTCTCCGGTCCTGGTGTCGTGTATCACGCACTGCAAAGCGTCAAGGGTCAGCCCTTTGATGTGGTTGCCGAGACAATTAAAAAGACTGCCTTCCAGATTACCCGTATGGGTCAGTTGGTTGGTCAGGAGGCTTCTAAACGGTTGGGTATTCCTTTTGGTATTGTCGACCTCAGTCTGGCTCCTACTCCTGCGGTGGGCGACAGCGTAGCTCGCATTCTGGAGGAAATGGGCCTGGAAGTATGCGGTACCCATGGTACCACAGCAGCTCTTGCCATGCTTAATGATGCTGTCAAAAAGGGCGGCGTGATGGCTTCTAACCACGTTGGTGGTCTGTCCGGTGCTTTCATCCCCGTTTCCGAGGACGAGGGCATGATTGCAGCAGCGGAGAGCGGTACCCTGACATTGTCCAAGTTGGAAGCAATGACCTGCGTGTGCTCTGTGGGTCTGGATATGATTGCGGTTCCCGGGGATACCTCTGCGGAGACAATTTCCGGTATCATTGCGGACGAGGCTGCAATCGGTATGGTCAACACAAAGACCACCGCAGTTCGTATTATTCCTGCGCCCGGCAAGGTGGTAGGTGATCGTGTTGAAATGGGCGGCTTGCTGGGCAGTGCCCCCGTTATGCCTGTTCACAGCGAAGGTTGCTTTAACTTCATTGCAAGAGGCGGTAGAATTCCTGCACCCCTGCAGAGTCTGAAGAATTAAGCTGCACGAGCATTCTTTAGTAAGTACATATCATAAAAGCGCACCGGATTTCTATCCGGTGCGCTTTTTGAATAGTGTATTCTAGAGGTAAGTAAAACTTCCGTACCAAACCCATATTTTGTTTGCTCTTATTTTGCAGAAAGGTCAACGCCTCTGCGAAGAATAGAAAGGGGAGGAACCGGTTTCGGAAGTTGTAAATAAAACTTCATTTGAGGCGTTCTTGGCTCGTCCAACGCAGTGCCATTCACGTCAGTCATAGTTTCTGGAATTACCTCAAACGGGCGCAGATCGGGGCCTACGGCCTCCAGAGCGTCACCAGCGTGGAACTTGTTTCTCAAACTGCACAGGGCCATGCCGCTCTCGTCACAGGATTCTACGATGGCACAAATCTGCCACTCTCGGATGTACCGGGAGTTTTCCACATACTGACCGGGTTCACCATAGTAGAATCCGGTAGAGTAGATTCGATGGGAGACATGATCTACTTCGTCCCGCCAGATCTGATCTACAGGACGACCTGCTGCTACATCATCAATTACATGGCGGTATGCACCGGTAACGATAGCGGCGTAATAGGCAGATTTTGCACGACCCTCGACCTTGATACAGTCAATGCCTGCGTCAATTAGCTCACCAATGTGGTCAATGGTACACATATCTCTGGAATTGAGAATATAAGTACCTTTTTCATCCTCATAGACAGGGAAATATTCGCCGGGACGCTTTTCTTCCATAAGTGCGTACTGATAGCGGCAGGGCTGCGCACAGGCACCACGATTGGAATCACGGCCGGTCATGTAGTTGCTCAGCAGGCAGCGTCCGGAATAACTGACGCACATTGCACCGTGACCAAAGGTTTCGATTTCTAGCTCGGGAGACACCTTGTGACGGATTTCTCTGATTTCGTCCAGGCTTAATTCTCTGGCAAGAACAACCCGTTGTGCGCCCAGATCAAACCACGCCTGGGCACACTCATAGTTGGCAATAGACTGCTGGGTAGAAATGTGCCGCTGACAATGGGGGGCATATTTACCAGCCAGTGTAAAGGCACCCAGATCAGCTGTAATCAGCGCATCTACGCCGGCATCGTCCAACTGCTCCAGATAGGCAGGCAGTTCGACGATTTCGTTGTTACGGGGCATGGTGTTAACAGTCACGTGGACCTTAACACCATGATCGTGGGCAAATTTTACTGCAACAGGCAGTTCTTCCGGGGAAAAGTTGCCGGCGAAGGAGCGCATACCAAAGGTGGTGCCGGCCAGATATACTGCATCAGCGCCATAGAGAACGGACATTTTCAGCCGTTCCATATCACCGGCTGGACTTAATAATTCAAGTTTCTTCATTCTGCGTCCTTCTTCTTTGATTCTTCAATCTTCTGCTTTACTTCTTCAACATTCTTCTCATGCTCTTCCAGAGTAGAGGCGAATATATGGCTTCCATTGGCTGGATCCAACACATAGTAATAATAGGAGGAATCTTCGGGATCCAGAGCGGCCTTCAGGCTGGCTAGACCCGGGCAGGTGATAGGTCCGGGGGTCAGACCTGCATGGGTATAGGTGTTGTAAGGGCTGTCAATCTGCAGATCTTCAGCGGTCAGAGCCTCTTTGTGCTCGCCCAATGCGTAGAAAATGGCGGCATCAATGTTCAGGTAACGCTCAAATTCCTGATCCTGCGTCAGACGATTGTAGATGACAGAGGCAATGGTGTAGGATTCATTATCGTTTCCGGTTTCTTCTTCAATCAGGGAAGCAACGATTACGACATCTCGAATTGTCATCTGGTTTTCCGCAATGTAGCTCTTGCTGCAACCGTTCTTACGCATCTTTTCACTCAGACGCTCATTCAGAGTCGTGAGCTGTGCCTGCATATCTTCTTTGAATTTAGCCTCAAAGTTATTCAGCAACTTTTCCAGAACACGCTGAGGCTTGTCGTTTTCGTAGAAATCGTAGGTATCTGGGAACAGGTAGCCCTCCAGACAGTATTTATCGCCACGTGCTACGTCCTTGAGAAACCAGTAGTCCTTCAGTTCTCCATTGGCGGCATATTCTTCCAGCGCTGCTGAGGTACAAATACCCTTCTCCTCCAGCAAAGCAAAAATCTGCCGACAGTTGTAACCTTCGGGAATCAGTACGTCTTCCACAACAACACGTGTGCTGGAGCTGGGGGACATGCCCTTAACCAATGCGTGATAGTCATAGACTGTGTTGAGGGTAAAGGTGCCTGGAGAAATTTCTCCATCGTCCACAGTAAATTTGGCGTAGAGCTTGAACAGATTCGGATATCGAACCAAACCGGCATCGTGCAGGGCATTGGCGATATCGTCGATGGTGTCATTTTCCTGAATGGAAACGGTGACTGTTTTTTCTTCCTTACCAAAGGCCAATACGTCAGAGGCGCACACCCAAATCATTCGACCCAGAGAAACACCAATGGCGACAATAATGGCCAGCCACACCAAGGTGGCGAGCATGTGGGGAATGCTCAGTAATCCGTCGCCTTTTTTTCGAGCGGGACGGCCTTTGTGAGCAGGACGTTCATTGTGAGATTTAGTTGTGTTTGTATTTTTCTTAAGCATGTCTTCAAAATCCTGTCCGTGGATGAAAGCATCCCGGTTTGTCTGGTCTGGGGTAGATGGAGCAGTGTCCTCTGTCGGCTGAGTGGAAGCCTGTGCATCGGAATTTACAGATTCCGTGAGTCCGGCAGAATCCAAGGCCTGGTCATCAGCAGTCAGTGCGGCATAGAGCTCCGGCGTGATAAACCGGTCATCATAGACGTCACTTACTGCGTCCCAATCGTCTTCGCCCAGAATTTCTTCTTCTACATAGTTTTCGTAATCATCTGCTTCTGGCAAATCAATGTCGAGATCTAATTCCGGCTCATCCAGTGGCATATCTTCGTCCAGAAAGTCGTTCTCGTTGGGATATTCGTCGTGGGTCATATTAAAACCTCCTGTCAGCGGATGACAATCTGCTTTGCGATGGTTTCCGCAATTTCCTTTCCTTTCATAGCTTCGACCAGAGCCAAGCCAAAGGGAATGGCGCAGCCGGCAGAGGTGCCGGTAATCAACTTGCCATCCCGTACACAGGCGGCATGATCTGACATGATGGCACTGCCCATACCGCTCTCACAGCCGGGATAGCAGGTGGCGTTTTTGCCATTGGTGATGCCGAGGTCAGCCAAAACAGTGGGGCCAGCACAGATAGCGGCTACAAATTTGCCGTTATCCCAGCCAAATTTCAGGGCATCCATTGCCTCCTTGCTTGCCCGGACGGATGCGACACCGCCCAGACCGCCGGGAAGAATGATCATTTCCATATTGGCCAGATCCATTTGAGAAAGCTCAATATCTGCTTCAATTCCGATTTTGTGGCTACCGTAGACAGTTTTGCCGTTGACACCAACGGTCATAACGTCCACACCTGCACGGCGGAGCAAATCCAGAGGAGTGACTGCCTCAGTTTCTTCAAATCCTGTGCCCAGTAACATGTAGACCATGATTAACCCTCCAATGCTGCCATAACATGGCGGTAGATTTCTTCGTGAATGTCCTCAATAGAACGCATCTTTCCGTCTTTGACGCAGTCTATCACTGTCCAATTATAGTATGCTGCGGCTTTCTTTCCCATTCGCCGGCAGGTAGCCAGATAGGTCATGTCCTGTTCGTGGATATCAGCGTGCGTATTGGTGGACTGCTCTCGACCACGGAGCATTTTTTCTGTGAAGTCCGTGGGGACATCCAGATAAATGGTAAGATCCGGCCGGGGAAGCCCCAGCTTGTCGTACTCAAATTCATAGAGCCACTTGAGAAATGCGCCCTGCGCTTCCTCCGGCTCCTTGGATGCCTGATGCACGGCGTTGGAGGTGGTGTATCGGTCGGAAAGAACAAGACCGCCATCTTCATACCACTGCCCCCAAACCTTCTTATAGGACGCATAGCGGTCTACCGCATAGAATGCAGATGCGGCGTAGGCGTTGACATCAGAGGGCTTTGTTCCAAATTCGCCGCCCAAATACATCCGGATCAGTGCGGAGCTTTCTTCGTTGTATTGAGGAAATACCAGTTTCTGGAATTCTCTTTCCTCGGCTGTGAAACGTTCTGTGAGTTTGCGGAACTGGGTGGATTTACCGGAGCCGTCAGTACCTTCAATCACAATCAGTTTACCCATAATTTCATGCCTCCTCTCCCTAAATCGGGAGAATCTTCAATTAAACATAATATGATACCCTATAATACCATATTTCCCCTTGTTTGTCCACAGATACCTGATTTCCAATTGTTAATTTTGTTTTAGTATGAGAAAAAGTATGGCAGATAGTTGCAACTTCCGGGAAAAACTGATAGAATAGCTGAGATTGTGATTATATAAGAAAAAAGGACGAACACTATGGAAGAAAGCAATATTACCTTTCAGGATCTGGGGCTTTCCCCGGAAATGCTGAAGGCTTTAGAAAAAAAGGGATACGGTTATCCTACCACAATTCAGGCACAGGCAATTCCTGAGTTCCTGCAGTGGAAGGATGTAATCGCAAAGGCTCCTACCGGAACAGGTAAGACCTATGCTTTTGGTATTCCCATGATTGAGCATATCAATGCGGAATCTGATCAGGTTCAGGGATTGATTTTGGCACCTACCAGAGAACTGGCTATTCAAATCGGCGACGAACTTCGTGGCCTGACCACATTTTATAAGGGGATTCGTGTTGCGGTGCTTTACGGTGGTGCTGGCATTGGAAACCAGATCAAGCAGCTGGAACGGAAGCCTCAGATCGTTGTGGCAACTCCCGGCCGCCTGATGGATCACTACAACCGCAAGACCATCCGTTTGGATAAAATTGAGACCGTTGTATTGGATGAGGCGGATCGGATGCTCGATATGGGCTTTTTCAAGGATGTGACCAAGATTGTTGAAAAAGTCAAGAATCGTAAGAATTTGGGTCTGTTTTCTGCAACGATTTCTCAGGAGGTTATGACTGTTTCCTGGATGTATCAGCGTGACGAGGTCGAAATCACGGTGGAGCCGAAGAAGGAGGACCGCCCGGATATTGAACAGTATTCTATGACGGTTACACCTCTTGAAAAGGCGGAGACTGCCCTGCGGCTGATTCGCAGTCAGGGTTACGAGCGTGTCATGATTTTCTGCAACACAAAGCATATGTGCCAGCGTCTGTGTGACGACTTCCAGCGGGCAGGGCTGGACTGCCAGTGTATTCATGGCGATATTCGTCAGAATCTGCGGGAAAAGACCATGCAGCGCTACCGTGATGGGAAGCTGTCTGTTCTGATTGCAACGGATGTCGCCTCCCGTGGCATTGACGTTGATGATGTGGATTGTGTCATCAATTTTGACATTCCCGAAGAAAACGAGTACTATGTTCATCGCATTGGCCGTACCGGCAGAGCCAAACGTAAGGGTGTGGCTTGGTCTATTGTGGGCAATTTCCCTGAAAAAGCAAAGCTCGATGAAATTGCAAAGTTCTCTAACTACACTATCAAACCCATGCTTCTGGGTGCGGACGGCAGTCTGACCGAGGAAAAGGTCAGGACTCCTGCTCCTGTTAAGAAGCGTTTCCGTTGAACGGGCGAGAACAGGGGTTTTTACTACTGACCAGCCACATGGGTGATCCGGAGCGGAGACCTCTGACAGTTCCGCAGCTTCGTACGCTGGCGCAGCGGATACATGATTGCCAGAAGTCGGAGGCTGATCGGCAATTGGAGCAATCCGATCTGACGGCTTTGGGATATACTTCAGATATGGCGCAGCGGATTTTAATGCTGCTGTCGGAAGAAGAACGCCTGTCTTACTATCTTGACAGAGGAATGCGACACGGCTGTTTTCCAATCACCAGAGTCAGCGAGGGATACCCTCTGGTTTTGCGTAAGCGCCTTGGACTAGACAGTCCTGGGGTGCTTTGGGCAAGGGGAGATGGTTCCTTGTTGGAAGAACCCTGTGTTTCTTTGGTGGGAAGTCGGGAATTACGGGCTGAAAACAGCGTATTTGCTGCAGAAGTGGGCAGGGAAGCTGCCAGACAGGGTTATGTACTGGTGTCAGGCAATGCCCGTGGCGCTGACCGAACTGCGCAGGAGAGTTGTCTGGCTGCCGGTGGTAAGGTAATCAGTGTAGTGGCAGATGAGCTTTGTAATCATCCAATTCGAAGAAATGTGCTATATCTCAGCGAGGATGGATTTGATGATGGTTTTTCCGCCCAGCGTGCCTTAAGCCGGAATCGGATCATTCACGGAATGGGACTGAAAACCTTTGTGGCTCAAACCTCCTTAAAAATGGGAGGTACATGGAATGGATCTGTGAAGAATCTTCGCTATGGGTGGAGTCCGCTCTACTGTTTTGACGATGGCAGTGAGGGCATGAATCAGCTGTGGCAGATGGGGGCCAGTCTTGTTGGCATATTGGACTTGAAGTCGTTTTATGATCTTCCTGTCCCTCAATTAAATTTTTTGACCGGTAACTGATGTTACCGGTCATTTTTTATAGGGGCGTGTGTAAATTTTTGGATTACAGATTGCTTACCTTACGGTTTCCTGCTTTGCGCAGATAATTACCGATATTGGTCACGCATAACAGCGTTACAACCAGAAAAATACCTGGAATTAGGATTATCCACCAGCGACCGGACAGCAATGCTTTTTCTGAAAGGCTAAGCATACTGCCCCAACTGATAATTTCCAGTGGGAGTCCAATGCCCATGAAGCTCAATGTGGATTCTGCGCCAATTGCCCCTCGAATGTTCATAACCACCATGAACATGATGGATGAAACAAAATTGGGAGTCAGGTGTTTATGTAGAATTCGGAAGAATCCTGCTCCCATACACCGGGCGGCTACAACGTATTCGGCGTTGCGGATTTGACGCACTTCCGTACGAACCACTTTTGCAATGGTCGTCCAGCTCGTGATGCCGATTACCAGAGAAATGCTCAGTACATTGGCTTTTCCGAGAATCGCCTGAATAAATATTACCAGCAGTAGATTGGGAATACTCAATAGAATCTCTGTCAGACGCATCATGAGGTTATCCAGCCATTTTGGCATCAATCCGCTGATAGCACCAAAGACAATTGCGATGACGGTGGAAATCAACGTCGAAGCGAATCCGATAAGCAGGGAAATTCGGCCACCGTAGAAAATCATGGAGAAGATATCTCGTCCCATGGTGTCGGTTCCAAACCAAAATTCCGAATTAGGGGCGGTGTTGGCGTTGTATAGATCCATATAGGTAGGATCCTTGGGAATGAAAAAGTCACAGAATAAACAGCACAGAATAATGGTACCAAGAACAACCATAGACACAAGGGGCTTTCCATGGTACCATTTTTGCTTTTTTAGCTGAGGTGCCGGAACAGGCTGAATTCCCACTTGAACAAATGAATTATCCAATTTCCGTCACCTCCGAGGTTTCTACAATTTCCTGCTCCCGAATTCGGGGATCGATACGCTCGTTGATGATTTGAGCAATCATGTTGAACAAAATCACAATGGTTCCTGTAAGAAGACACAGAATCATCATCAGGTTGTAATCCTGATATCGGGCACTTTCATAGGAAAGCGTGCCAATTCCAGGGTAGGAAAATACAGTCTCGATGATGTAGGTTCCACCCAAAATATGAGGGACAGAAATAGCCATCAGACTCAAATAGGACGGCATGATATTACGCAGACAGTGGCGGAGCAGAATGGCTCTTTTCTTTAAGCCCTTGGATTTTGCCAAAAGCACATAATCCGCCCGAACCTCTTCAAGAAGCTTGTTGCGGATCATAAAGGCGTAATACCAGAGGTGATTGATTACGACCACGGTCATCGGCAAAATCAAGTGGATGATTCGATCACCAAGATCATATTTGTGTCCTGCCGAGTATGCCCCACTGCTGGGGAGAACCCGCAGGTTGATGCAGAAAATCAGAATCAATACCAGACATAGCCAAAATTCCGGAATACAGCTGGTTATGGTGCCTACTTTGCAAAGACTGTGATCCAGCCAGCCGTCCTCTTTCCACGCACAGAGAATACCAAGTCCCAGTGCACCTGCAAAAATCAGTACAAATCCGATACCACCTAAAATCAGGGTGTTTGGCAGACGGCTTCCGATGACCTCCAGCACATCCATTTTGTATTTGTAGGAGATGCCAAAGTCACCGTGCAGGGCGTTTTGAAACCAGCGGATGTACTGGACATAGATGGGATCGTTCAGTCCCAGCTTGTTTTCCGCCCACTGACGTTCTTCAACACTCATTTTTTCTACACGGTCGCCATAGTAGGAAACCAAAGGATCACCGGGTGCCCAGTGGGCTATGTAGAAAACAGCTACGGACAGTATAAATACACTGAGGATAAAGGCCAAAATTTTCTGACCATAGTAGATATACGGGTTTTTACGAATCATGTGGGATCCCCCTTCAGAACCAAGTGGCCCGGTGCTATCTCCACGAGCTTTCCGTTGCGGTTAAACTGGTCGGGGTCAAATTCATGCCATACCCTTGCTCGCTCTAAACGTGGATCGGGAATAGGAATTGCTTCCAGAAGGGATTTGGTGTAAGGGTGAGATGGGTTTGCAAACAGCTCTTTGGTAGGGGCAACCTCTACAAGCTTGCCCTGATACATCACACCTACACGGTGGCACAGGTATTTTACCACGGACAGATCGTGGGCGATAAACAAAATAGAACAGCCATGTTCTCGGTTGCAATGGGCAAACAGGTTGATAATTTGGGCTTGTATGGATACGTCCAGAGATGCTATGGGTTCGTCGGCTACCAAAAGCTTTGGTTCCATGGACAGGGCTCTGGCAATGGTGACTCTCTGTCGCATACCGCCGGAAAGCTCTGACGGATATTTATCGAGGTATGACGGATCTAATCCTACATAGTGGAGCTGGAATGCCGCCTCGTCACGCAGGGTACCTCTGGGAGGAGTTATGTGGTGAATTTCCATTGGCTCGGCAATGATATCAGCCACACGCATACGCTGATTGAGACTGGATGTGGAGTCCTGAAAGATGATCTGCCGGGATGTTTGCAGAAGCTTTCGGTTTTTTCGGAATTCGTTCGGATTACAGCAATTGATACCCTGATAAAATACAGAACCGGATGTGGGCTTGTAAACATTCATGACGCAGCGTGCTACCGTGGATTTTCCGGAACCTGATTCTCCCACCAGACCAAAGATTTCTCCTTCGTGTATCTGGAAGGAAACGTCATCCACGGCTTTGATGATCGCCGTTTTACTCAGTCTGAAATGATGGCTGAGGTTTTGTACATCCAAAAGTATTTCAGACATGGGATCTTCCTCCAATGGGTGGTGTGATTTTCGGCGCACGCTCATCTAAAAGCCATGTGGCTGCATAGTGGGTTGGGGTGATTTGAAACATGGGGGGCATTTGCTCATAGTCAATGCCCAATGCGTATTCGTTTCGACAGGCGAAGGCATCTCCTGCGGGCGGATCAATCAGCACGGGAGGTGTTCCGGGGATGGTATACAGCTGCTCGCCCTCTTGGGCATAAGATGGCAGAGAACGCATGAGTCCCCATGTATACGGATGACGGGGATCGTAGAAAATCTCCTCAGCTGTTCCAATTTCAACAATTTTTCCAGCATACATGACTGCTACTCGATCGGCAACACGTGCCACCACACCTAAATCGTGGGATACAAGAATGGTGGCAGTCCCAAGTTTTTGCTGGATATCACGAAGCAGATCCAGAATCTGCGCCTGAATAGTCACATCCAAGGCTGTAGTGGGTTCGTCGGCAAACAGCATTTTAGGATTGGACGCAAGGGCAATCGCCATGACACTGCGCTGACGCATACCTCCGGAAAAATGATAGGGGCACAGCTTACTGCGCTGTTCTGCTTGATCAATGCCTACAAGCTCCATCAGTTCTAAAACTCGTTTATCCACATCCACTGTGGATAACTTGGGCTCGTGAACCCGAATGGCCTCTGCAATCTGGCTTCCGATGGGCATAGTGGGATTGAGAGAGGTCATGGGATCCTGAAATACCATAGAAAAAAGCTTTCCGCGAATACGGTGCATGTCCTTCTCACGGTAGTGGGTGATATCCACACCGTTTACACGGATAGAACCGCTTTTGATATAGGCATCCTTATTCAGCAACTGCATAATGGACTTGCACAGCACGCTTTTTCCACATCCCGATTCGCCTACAATAGCAAGGACTTCGCCCTCATGCAGACAAAAGGATACATCACGCACAGCCTGCAGTTCGCCCTGGGGGGTGTTAAAGCTGACGCTCAGATGTTCTACTTCTAATATTTCTGACATATATTCCACCTAACGCACGAGAAGGGGCTGGAATCCAGCCCCTTTCCATAAATTTGTATTCTTATCCTTCAAGTGTCCACTCAGCAATATTCCAGAAAATGCCCACACCGTGGTGACCCATGATGGTGTTGGGATCAATACCTTTGATTCTGGAAGAAGCAACGTAGTCTGCGTCGATATAGCAGATAAGTGCATAAGCAGGATCCTTGGCAAGTTCTTCTTGGAAACGATTATAGGCCTCGGCACGAACCTTTTCGTCGTCAGATCTGCGTGCTTCCAGCAAGTACTGGTCTACCAGTGCGTTGGAATAGCTGGAGTAGTTTGCGCCCTTATCGGTACCAAAGACTTTGTAGGTGTGGTCGTCGGCATCAAAGGGGCTGCCCCAACCGATGAGGAAAGCCATCTGTCCGCCCCAGTCGATTTTTTCGGGAACTTCCACGGTGCAGTTGATACCAACCTGACGCAGCTGCTGAGCGGCTGCTTGAGCAATATCGATGCGAACCTGATCGCTTCCGTCTGCACTCAGTACGAATCCGATTTCCTTGCCATTGCGCTCATAGAAGCCATTAGCACCCTTGGTGCAGCCTACGCTTTCCAGAATTTCAGCAGCCTTTTCGGGATTGTAGGCATAGTGCTCAACATTTTCGTTGTTATAGACATTGCGCTGCAGAGGACTGTAGGCTATTTGTCCGTGTCCCAGAATGACCGCATCCAAAATGGCTTGACGGTCAAGAGCATAGCAGATAGCGGGGATGATATCTCTGTTTTCTGTCCAATAGGGGTTAGCAAAATTGAACATAATGCCACGATAGTCGGATGTCTTCATATTATAGACGGTGTAATCGTCTTTGTCTACAAAATTTTCGGAATCCTTGGGAGTCAGAAGAGCCAGATCCAATTCCTGAGACTTCATCTGTGTGGCTTTGGCGCTGTCGTCGGTGACAATACGGAAAACAACGTGCTCAATATTTGCCTTGCCCTTGAAGTAATCTTCGTTTCTGACCAGTGTAATTGCCTGACCTGCATCCCAGCTTTCCAGCTTGTAAGGACCGGTACCAACGGGCTTGCGGAAGAAGGAGGAGGTCTGGAAATCCTCGCCCTCCAGCAGGTGTTTTGGCAGGATTGCCATGGTCATGTAGTCCAGAAATGCCACATTGGGCGCAGACAGCTGGAAAGCAACGGTATGCTCATCCACAACAGAAATGGACTTTACATCTTCAAAGTTGGGAGCATTTTCAGAACCGTTTTCAGGATTCATAATGGCTTCAATTGTGAATTTGACGTCCTCGGCGGTGAAAGGTTTACCGTCGTGCCACTTCACATTTTCTTCCAGCGTAAAGGTATAGGTACAAGTAGCTTCATCGAACACCCAAGACTTTGCGAGGCTGGGAACAACCTTGCCCTTGCCGTCGTGAGCGGTCAAACCGTTGAAAATCAGGATGTTGATTTCACCGTGTTCGTCCATAGCCGGATTGATACGGGTATAGTCATGGGAACCATAGATCAGAGTGTTGCTTTTTGATTCAGGTTTTCCGCAGGCTGCCATGCTCATTGCCAGCACCAGCGCCAAAACCAGACACACGATTTTTTTCAAGGAAATTACCTCCTGTGATTTATACTGATAGCATTCTACCAAATTCCACTACTGGGTACAAGCCGGGTGGGGGGATATTTCAATAAAAAAATATCGGTAATTTTGGAGTGTTTCAAAATAGGGTGTATCTGATTTTATAAATTTCAATCATATGGAAAATCTGCGGAAATTTGTTGTAACGGTTAAGGTTACAGAACATAAAAATGAGGTGCAGCATTCTGCTGCACCTCATTTTAATCATGTTGCTTATGCTGTCTTGGGACGATACAATACAAAAACCGGACGGTTACATGTCGTTGTCGTTAAAAAACTGTGCGGTTGTACCAAGGCGATAAATTCGACCCTCAATTTTATGACTTTTCAAGGTGTTGATAATAGTCGGAATAGCGCCAGCCAGTACGAACAAATACTGCATTGCCAGATTTCCGTAATAAGCGGACTTGTCAATCAAATCATTGCTCAGCAGTTCGGGGAAAATACGGAATGCAGTCACAAAATCAGTTTCTAATTCCTGAGCAATCACAATGGCCCAGTCGGCCTGATCGCCAAAGAGGGTCATGAGGATCATCAAAACCACGCTGATGACAATACCTTTTTTCGTCAGTTTGCCGCCCAGTAGTTCATAGCCTTTTAATGTACAAATTGCGAGAATCACACCACTAAGTGCAGCAACATATCCCAACTGGCTGAGGATGATGATAGATGCCACACCCAGAAGGGAGCCTAGCAGCGCACCTATAATGCCGCCTAATACATTTTCGTGTTTTGATTGCTTTTGGGAGTAGCTCATAGAATTTTCACGCTGAAGCTTCGAGAAGCAATCTGAGCACAAGTGCATATAGCTGCCTGAAACATAGCAAGCTGAAGGGTTCTCATGACTGCAAGCCTGACAGCAGTTTTGGAAGCCTTCGGTGCGTAAGAGGGTTGCAAGTGCATTTAGTGCTGTGCCAAGATTCTCCTGCAGAACACTCTGTTTGGGAAAATTCTTAAGGGACATTGTGATCAATGTACCGTTCTGTGCAAGGGCTGATACAGGTTTGTTATCACGCTTGAACTGCTTGCATACTTCCTTTGTGAGCGGACCCGTGTGCCGCTGCGCAGAGACTGAAACCGTGAGCATATAGGGATAGTTGGCATTTTGTGGATATACAATAACATCATATGTTCCACGCTGTCCGTATAATGCGCCACCATCCGAATCGAATTGCAGGCCTAAATTTTGCGCGAGTTCTGCATAGTTCTGTCTTAATTTGCTGTTCATTCCGTATCCCTCCAACTGTTTGCTATAAAATAGACACAAATATTGTAGCATAACATACACAAGATGACAAGACAGAAAACGTACAACGTAAGACAGTGGCGTGATAAGATTATGCCAAAACTGGCTTGATCAATAAACTATACAATTTTAATTGTTGTAATTCTGTGTGTTAAAAAATACAGAATAAATATGTAAAATATGGATCTGTGGTCATTATATTGGAAAATGCTGAATCAATTACAAAATCCCCCAGAACCTTCTACAGTCTGATTTTCTTATTTCTGAAACAACTCGATGCTTGTCAGTTCATCCCGATTTTCTTTGGTAACCTCTATCACGGTCACATTGGGGTGATTGGCAATTTTATCCAGAAAAGGGGAATCAGCTTTTTGCAAGACACCCAGAATAGGTGTGTCACCCTCCAGTGCTGCTAAAACGGCAGACTGAAATTTTTGAGCGTTTGCTTCATTGGGTCCCAGCTCGTCCATAAGAATCAAATCGGCCTCATTGGAATTTTCCAATGCAGCGCAGCCTAACTGGTCAAATCGCTCCCAACTGTGCTCATCTCGAGGCCTATCGCAGAGAAAAAGTAAATTCTCAGCAGATGGAGCATCTCCGATGGGTTTGAGCAGGTGAATAGCGAAATGGGTACCGTAAAATTCTTTGGTGCGCACGGTACGGAAACCACCAAGCTGGCAGGGGTGTTTTTTAAGAAGGTTGTTTATCAATGTAGACTTGCCCACCCGTTTCTCGCCGGTAAAAAATAAGTGTTTAGCCATCATTCGTGCATGGGACAGCTGTGTTTTTCACCTTCATCGGTTTCACGACGGGTGGCTCGAACCATAATCATTTCACCGGTGATGCTAACAGCGATTTCTTCGGGCGTAACGGCCTTGATGCTGGTGCCAATGGGGGTGTGGACAAATGCGATTGCTTCCTCGGTGATACCCCGATCTCGCAGCCTCTGGTTGACAGCGGCTTTTTTGGATCGGGAGCCAATGACGCCTACATAAGCTAGCTTGCGGCGCAGCAGCTGATCCTGAACTTCCAGATCGAAGTTGTGTCCGTTGGTCATGACCACGGCATAGTCGTCATCGTCAAATGCGATGTAATCAGACAGCTTGGTGTAGTCACCGCAGATTACCTGATCCGCAGTGGGGAAACGCTCCTTCGTGGCAAAGCCGGGGCGTTCGTCCATAACGGTGACCCGGAAACCGACGGTGCTCAGCAGGGGAGCCAGTGCGTAAGCCACATGACCGCCGCCAAAGATAAATACCCGTTCTCCGATGGGGAGGGGCAGGGTAACACCGTTATCGCTCTGGGGAGCGGGGGTATCTGCCAAAGTAGGGCATTCAGCATCTGCACTGAGCACCAGCCAACCGGGCTGTCTGTTTGCAATGCGCAGCAGCAAGGTTTCTGTTACCTCAGCCCAGCCCTTGCTGTCCCCGGGAACATACTGAAGCAGAACTGTCACATTGCCGCCGCAGACCATTCCGATATCCTCAGTGTTGTTCTTACGCAGACGGAATTCGTGGCACAGAGATTTCTTTTCTTCAATTAGCTCTTTTGCCATTTGCTCGGAGCGACGTTCCACAGCACCACCGCCGATTGTTCCAATAATTCGACCGGTGCGTCCAACCAGCATCATAGAGCCTGTACCTCTGGGCGTAGAACCGTCACTTGCGACGATGGTAACAAGAGCTGTGTCGTGATTCTGTTGCAACTCAGACAACAGTGACTTAAAAATACGATCCATTTTAAAATACTCCTTTCTCACTAGGGATGTCATGAATGTTAAATTGAATCCAGCCGAAATCCCGGCATTGCGGTAAGTACAGCGGGAACTCCTCATTATCGGTTTTAACCAGCCGACTAAGCAGGTATTCATCAGTGAAGTTTTGGTTATCCTTCCCTTGATTGTAAAGCTCTAAAAATGCTCTTGCTTCCTCCAAATTCCGAAGGGGCTGTCCCATTTCGGCACTGCACTGCTCGCCGGACATGAAGGGAATTTTCAGTCGCTCCAGTTCTGTCAGGGTCAACTGGAAAAAGGGAGTGGCCGGACAGGTTTCGTTAACAGAAAAATGGTGTGTAGAACGGTTTTTCATGAAGGCGAAAACTGTACCGGTACAATGTTTTTTGGCAATGGAAATAATCTCGCGAATATTACCAAAAAATGAGAATACCATTGTATCATACAACTTCTCAGGTTCTGCCCCAAAAATATCCTCACAGCGGACAGTCAGGTTATCGGGAGCAATCTCTCTCAAATGAGCAAGAGCTTCCGAAGATATATCCCATGCGGTTACCTCTTTCACATGAGGAGAAAGCGCCAGAGAAAGAGCACCGATGCCACATCCGGCATCGCAAATCCGAGTATCCGAAGTCAGATATGGCTGCATAATATCAACAAGTTTTTGATAATATGTTGAAACTTTGACGGCGTCCCACATAAACTGTACGGATTCCTCGCTCCAACCGTTAAACATCCTCATTCTCCTTTCGCAAATTCTTCAAATATTTTACCATATTCTGATGTGGAACACAATAGGATTTTTGGTGCATAATGAACTATTGCAAATATCGACAAAATACGCTACCATTAGGATACATATGTAATATGGGAGGTTTATCGATGAACGCAAAAGGCATTATGAGAGTTTTTGAACAAACTGCTTACGTTCGCATGGGCGGCAGTCCGGAGGAACTGCGCTGTGCCAAATTTTTGAAAACCTGTTGTGATAGAATGGGATTAAAGGCTTCTCTGGAGCCTTTTCCTGTGGATATGGCGACCATTCAGGAAGCTACATTCTTGGCAGATGGTGTCACAGTCGTTTGTAAAGGGTATTTTTGTGCTGGATCTGGAGAGGTGGAGGCACCTTTTTACTACCTGCGCAATACTGATGCGTATTCTCTGGCGCAGTGCCGGGGCAAGATTGTCATGGTGGACGGATATCTGGGATACTGGGTCTATCAGGATCTGTTGGAAAACGGTGCTGTGGGCTTTGTGACCTATGACGGCAATGCAAACTATGCAGATCGGGATATCGATCAGCGAGAGTTGAGAAGCTATGTCAGCAAGGGTAACAAGATTCCCGGTGTCAATATCAATGCCAAAGATGCTATTGCCCTGATTAAAAAAGGTGTTACCACTGCCAAGATTATACTGAAGCAGGAAGAATATGTTGGACAGTCCCACAATGTGGTGCTGGATATGCCTGGCGAAATTGACGAGTATATTGTTTTGACTGCCCATTATGATTCCACGTCTCTTTCTCAGGGTGCATATGACAATATGTCCGGTGCAGCTGGTTTATTGGCGATTGCGGAGACCTTTGCGTCAAAACCTCATCGCTATGGCCTGCGGTTTGTATGGTGCGGCAGTGAAGAACGGGGACTGCTTGGCTCCAAGGCTTATGTGGCTGCACACGAGGACGAACTGAATAAGTTTGCACTGAATATCAATCTGGATATGATCGGATGCATCATGGGTAAGTTCATTGCATGCTGTACCTCTGAGGAAAAACTGGTGCACTATGTCAGCTATTTTGCCGCTGAGATGGGATTTGGAATCTCTGTGGACCAGGATGTGTATTCCAGCGACTCGACACCGTTTGCGGATAAAGGAGTGCCATCTATGTCCTTTGCACGGTGTGCGCCCTCTAATACTGCAACTATCCACAATAGCTATGACACCATGGCTGTGATGAGCCCGGAGCAAATGATGCAGGATGTTGCATTTATTACTTCCTTTACAGACAGAATGTCGAATGCGTTCAAATGTCCTGTAGGTCGGGACATTCCTGAAAATGTGAAAGAGAAGCTGGATTTCTATCTGATGCGTAAACGCCGCCCCAATAAATAAAACAATCTTCATAGTCTTGTCCTTTTTCACAAAAAGTCCTTGCATTTTTGAATTCTGATGGTACAATAATGGTAAACGCATCTGCTCCGGATGGGAATGGTGCAAAAAAATGGCAGAAATGCCGGAAAAATTTTGAGAAAGAAGGTAGATCAAATGTTCGAAAAGGTATTTAAACTATCTCAGAACAAGACCAATGTGAAAACAGAGGTCATCGCGGGCATTACCACATTCATGACAATGGCCTATATATTGGCTGTCAACCCCTCTATTCTGTCCGCAGCTGGTATGGACCCCACGGCCGTCCTGCTGGCAACCGCAATTTCCTCCTTCCTGGCAACCATTTGCATGGCATTCATGGCAAATCTTCCCTTTGCTCTGTCCGCAGGCATGGGCTTGAACGCCTACTTTGCCTATACCGTATGTTTGGGTTATGGCTACAGCTGGCAGGTTGCATTGTTGGCTGTCTTTGTTGAAGGCATCGTCTTCATCATCATGTCTCTGACCAATATCAGAGAGGCCATCTTCAATGCAATTCCTCTGCCTCTGAAGCGTGCTGTCTCCGTTGGCATTGGCTTGTTCATCGCATTTATCGGTCTGCAGAATGCTGGCTTGTGTGTGGATGGTGCAACGCTGGTTTCCATCACTGACTTCACTGCAAACTTTAACTCCAAGGGCATTGCTGCTGTTCTGGCAATCGTTGGCATTATCATCACCGCTGTTCTTCACATCAAGAAGGTTAAGGGTTCCATTTTGATTGGTATTCTGGCTACCTGGATTCTGGGTATGCTGTGCCAGGCAATTGGTCTGTATGTTCCCAATCCTGAACTGGGCGCATTCAGCCTGTATCCCACTATGAGCATGACTGACTTCGGTTCTCTGGGCAAGACTTTCGGCCAGTGCTTCGCTGTTGACTGGTCTTCCGTCAGCATTCTGAACTTCGTTGTTGTGGTATTCTCCTTCCTGTTTGTTGATGTGTTCGATACTCTGGGTACTCTGATCGGTGTCAGCACCAAGGCTAACATGCTGGACAAGGACGGCCGTCTGCCTGCTATTAAGCCCGCCCTGATGGCTGACGCTGTTGGTACTACTGCCGGTGCTATCATGGGTACTTCCACCATCACAACTTTCGTCGAGTCTGCTTCCGGCGTTGCTGCTGGCGGCCGTACCGGTCTGACCGCACTGGTTACCGGTGTGCTGTTCCTGCTGTCCACACTGCTGGCTCCCATCTTCATCGCAATTCCTTCCTTTGCAACTGCTCCTGCTCTGATCATTGTTGGTTTCCTGATGTTCGGCGGTATCACCGAGATCAAGTTCGACGATGACAATCTGCTGTCTGCTATTCCTGCTTATCTGTGCATCCTGGCAATGCCCCTGTTCTACAGCATTTCCGAAGGCATCGCATGGGGTATCATTTCCTATGTTGTCCTGCACCTGCTGTGCGGTAAGGGCAAGAAGGTTACTCCTCTGATGTATGTTCTGGCTGTACTGTTCATTCTGAAGTACATCTTCCTGTAATTAGGACTGGCGATACATAGAAAGTAAATATAAACCGCCCCCAGAGCTCTTCGGAGCCTTGGGGGCGGTTTTTACTGCCTTGTTATATATTTGCTGTATATCTTGAACTGAAACACATACCTGCAGTCTCTGGAATCTGAGAGACATCATGCGAAAAGATCCCACTGGATAAGTCCAGTGGGATCTGATATTTTAGAACGGAAGCGCTTACAGTTCGCAGTTGCCAACAGTTCTGGGGAAGGGGAGAACATCGCGGATGTTGCCCATGCCGGTCAGATACATGACACAGCGTTCAAAGCCCAAACCGAAGCCTGCATGACGAGCAGAGCCGTATTTACGCAGATCCATATAGAATCCATAATCTTCAGGCTTCATGCCCAGCTCTTCAATACGATTCTTCAAAATCTCGTAGTTGTCCTCACGCTGAGAACCGCCGATAATCTCGCCAATGCCAGGAACCAGGCAGTCCATAGCTGCGACAGTCTTGCCGTCGGGATTGAGCTTCATGTAGAAAGCCTTGATTTCCTTGGGGTAGTCTGTAACAAAGACAGGACGCTTGTAGACTTCCTCGGTCAGATAGCGTTCATGCTCGGTCTGCAGGTCGGAACCCCAATGTACGGGGAACTCGAACTTGTCGTTGTTCTTTTCCAGAATTTCGATAGCTTCGGTGTAGGTGACACGACCAAAGTCGGAATTCACAACGTGGTTCAGACGCTCCAGCAGACCTTTATCCACGAATGAGTTAAAGAAGTTCATTTCTTCGGGAGCATGCTCCAGAACATAGGAGATGACATACTTAATCATGTCCTCAGCCAACTGCATATCATCAGTCAGATCAGCGAAAGCAATTTCGGGCTCGATCATCCAGAACTCAGCAGCATGACGGGTGGTGTTGGAATTTTCGGCACGGAAGGTGGGGCCAAATGTGTAGACATTGCGGAAAGCCATGGCAAAGGTTTCAGCGTTAAGCTGACCAGAAACGGTCAGGTTGGTGGGCTTGCCGTAGAAGTCCTTGGAGTAGTCTACCTTGCCATCCTCAGTCATGGGGACGTTGGCGAGATCCATGGTGGTTACCTGGAACATTTCGCCGGCACCCTCACAGTCGGAACCGGTAATCAGGGGAGTGTGGACGTAAACAAAGTCACGCTCCTGGAAGAACTGGTGGATAGCGTAGGCAATCAGGCTGCGGACACGGAAAACAGCCTGGAAGGTATTGGTACGAGGACGCAGATGTGTCATAGTGCGCAGGAACTCCATGGAGTGGCGCTTCTTCTGCAGGGGATAGTCACCGGTAGAAGTACCTTCGACGTACACAGATTCAGCCTGAATCTCAAAAGGCTGCTTAGCGTCGGGGGTTTCTACCAAGGTGCCCTTGACGATGAGAGCAGCACCAACATTGGTCTTGGAGATTTCCTGGAAATTATCCATGGTGTCGTGATAGACCACCTGAACAGGTGTAAAATAAGTACCATCGTTCAGAACGATGAAGCCAAACTGTTTGCTGGCACGGATGGAGCGTACCCAGCCGCCGACTTCGACTTCCTTGCCAGCATAGGCGGAAGTGTTCTTGAACAATTCTCTGACAGAAATCAGTTCCATAGTTCGATCCTCTCTTGATTTCAAAATATAATTATTAAGTATACGTCAATTTAGCGCATTTTACAAGGGGGTAAGGCAATTTTTATAGAAAAAATCCAAAAAGAAATCCCTCCGACGATAAATCGGAGGGACAATCTTTACTTAAAGGAAGCGACGCTCTTACGCACCAAAGCACGGTGTAGACGTGCCTGTGCCAGCTGGATTTCGGTATTAGTAGCCTCCTTGCGTTGCAGAACATTTTCTGCACGATGCTCGGAAGCTTCTGCACGAGCGATGTCAATGGAATCTGCCCACTCGAAGGTGGTAGGAACCAAAGTGACATTGCCGTTTACCACAGACAGCATGCCGCCGATACAGGCTGCATATTTTCTGGTACCATCGATGACAATGGTAGCCCGACCCATGCCCAGAGGAGCAACACAGTTCGTGTGGCCTGCCAGAACACCCATATCGCCTGTGCGGGTGCGAACCACCACTTCCTCTGCCATGCCGTCATAAAGAAGGCCGTCAGGGGTGACGATTTTCAAGGGGAAGCTGGTCATGCTTATCTCTCCTTTGCGTATGCTTCAACAACTTCGTCGATGCTGCCCTTAAACAGGAAGTAGGACTCGGGAATATCATCGTGCTTACCCTCGATGATTTCCTTAAAGCCACGAATGGTTTCCTTCAAAGGAACGTACTTGCCCTGATAGCCTGTGAACTGCTCTGCAACGTGGAAAGGCTGGGACAGGAAACGCTGCACCTTACGGGCACGGTTAACTGTCATCTTATCCTCTTCACTCAGTTCGTCCATACCCATGATGGCGATGATATCCTGCAGTTCCTTGTAGCGCTGCAGAATTCTCTGAACGCCGCGAGCCACATCGTAATGTTCCTGACCCAGAATTTCGGGGGTCAGAATACGGGACGTGGATGCCAGGGGATCAACGGCGGGGTAGATGCCCAGAGAAGCAATGCCACGATCCAGAGCGGTGGTAGCATCCAGGTGAGCAAATGTAGTTGCGGGAGCGGGGTCGGTGTAGTCGTCAGCAGGGACGTAGACAGCCTGAACAGAAGTAATAGAACCGTTCTTGGTGGAGGTGATACGCTCCTGCAAAGCGCCCATTTCAGTAGCCAGAGTGGGCTGGTAACCAACAGCGGAGGGCATACGGCCCAGCAGAGCGGAAACCTCAGAGCCTGCCTGGGTGAAACGGAAAATGTTGTCGATGAACAGCAGCACGTCCTGATGCTTGACATCACGGAAGTACTCAGCCATGGTCAGACCGGACAGAGCAACACGCATACGAGCTCCGGGGGGCTCGTTCATCTGACCGAAGACCATGGCGGTCTTCTTGATGACGCCAGACTCGGTCATTTCATTGTAAAGGTCGTTACCTTCACGGGTACGTTCGCCGACACCGGTGAAGACGGAGTAGCCGTTATGAGCGGTAGCGATGTTGTAGATCAGCTCCTGAATCAAAACGGTCTTACCAACGCCTGCACCGCCGAACAGACCAATCTTACCACCCTTTGCATAGGGGCAGATCAGGTCAACGACCTTGATGCCGGTTTCCAAAATTTCGGTAGCGGACATCTGGTCCTCGTAAGCGGGAGCGGGACGATGGATAGGCCACTGTTCAGCGGCGGGTACGGGTGCACCTTCGTCAATAGGCTGACCCAGCAGGTTAAAGACACGGCCCAGGCAGTCCTCACCAACAGGAACACTGATGGCGGCGCCGGTATCCACGGCTTCAATGCCACGCTGAAGGCCGTCGGTAGAGCTCATAGCGATGCAGCGTGCCACATTATCGCCAATGTGCTGAGCAACCTCAGCGACGATGGTACGATCGCCATGGGTGATCTCGATTGCGTTCAACAGCTCAGGCAGCTGGTTGTCAGCAAAACGGATGTCAAGAACAGGGCCAACAATCTGGACCACAGTTCCGATATTTTTTGCCATAGGATTCAACTCCTTGTGTGAAGTTAGGCTTTAAGAGCCTGCAACGATTTCGGTGATCTCCTGTGTGATGGCTGCCTGACGAGCTCTGTTAAACTTCAGGCTCAGGTCAGCAATCATATCCTCAGCATTAGATGTAGCGGAATCCATAGCGGTACGGCGGGCAGCCTGCTCTGCGGCACGGCTCTCGCACAGGGCACCATACAGGATGCCGCCCAGATACTCGGGGACAATGGCGTCAAAGACTTCTTCGCTGTCAGGCTCGTAATCGAAGAGGGAAGAAGAGTCCTTCTTCTCGTTGTCGTCACAAACCAGAGGCAGAAGCTGCTGGATAGCAGGTGTCTGAGACAGAACGGAGACAAAATTGGTATAGGCTACATGAATTTCGTCAAACTCGCCATTCAGGTATGCCTTGGAAAGCTGCTTAGAAATGGAGAAGCAGGAGCCAATAGATACTTCGGCTGCTTCTTCATAAGTGTCCATCAGCGTGGGAATCTTGTGGGATTTAAAGTAATCCACTGCCTTTTTGCCGATGGGCAGAACCGTGGCATCTTTTCCCTGCATTTCGGCCTGAACCAGCTTCAGGATGTTGCTGTTGTAGCCGCCTGCCAGGCCTCGGTCGCCGGCAATGACGATGTACAGTACCTTCTTTACGGGACGAACCTTGAGGTAGGGGGAGGAAAGATCACGGTTATTTGCCACAATCTCATCGATAGTGGCACGGAGAATCTGAAAATAAGGGCGGGAATTGTCAACCTGAGCCTGAGCTCGGCGCAGTTTGGAAGCAGCAACCATCTCCATGGCTTTGGTGATCTGCTTGGTGCTTTCCATACTGCGGATGCGGTTTTTAATTTCCTTGGTGGAAACGCCAGCCATGGGTAACCTCCTCCCTTATTCGGGTTTCTTAAATTCGACCAGCACTTCGGACAGAGCAGCCTTCAGGCTTTCTTCGGTGTCCTTTTCCAGCTTGCCGGTGCTACGGATAGCGGTCAGTACAGAATTATACTGGCTGTTTTCCATAAATTCACGGAGCCGGACTTCAAATGCAGGAATCTGAGAAACTTCAATGTCGTTCAGATAGCCGTTGGTGACGGCGTAGATGATACAAACCTGATGAGCAACTTCTACAGGAGCGTTGTTCTTCTGCTTCAGTACTTCCACGATACGTTCACCCAAAGCCAGACGAGCCTTGGTATCGGCATCCAGATCAGAACCGAACTGTGCAAAGCTCTGCAGCTCGCGGTACTGAGAGTACAGCAGCTTCAGAGAGCCGGAGACCTTTTTCATGGCTTTGATCTGTGCGTCGCCGCCAACACGGGAGACGGAGATACCGGGGTTAACTGCGGGCATAACACCAGAGTTAAACAGTTCGGATTCCAAGAAGATCTGACCGTCGGTGATGGAGATGACGTTAGTGGGGATATAAGCGGAGACGTCGCCGGCCTGTGTCTCGATGATGGGGAGCGCAGTCAGGCTGCCGCCGCCCTGAGCGTCGGACAGACGAGCAGCTCTCTCCAGAAGACGAGAGTGGAGGTAGAAAACATCGCCGGGGTAAGCTTCACGTCCGGGGGGACGACGAATCAGCAGAGAAATTGCACGGTATGCAACTGCGTGCTTACTTAGATCGTCATAAATAACCAGAACGTTTTTGCCCTGATACATGAAATGTTCGCCCATGGTACAGCCAGAGTAGGGGGCAATGTACTGCATGGGAGCCAGCTCGGAAGCAGTAGCGGAAACTACGATGGTGTAGTCCATAGCGCCACCGGCGGTCAGATTTTCAACAACCTGTGCAACGGTGGAACGCTTCTGACCAATTGCAACATAGATACAGATAACATCCTTGCCCTTCTGGTTCAGAATTGTATCGGTTGCAATGGTGGTCTTACCAGTCTGACGGTCGCCGATGATTAGCTCACGCTGGCCACGGCCAATGGGAATCATGGAGTCAATAGCCTTGATACCGGTCTGAAGAGGGGTATCAACGTGCTGACGCTCGATGATGCCGGGGGCGGGCATTTCGATGGGACGGAAAGCCTCATGAGCGATGGGACCCTTGCCGTCGATAGGCTCGCCCAGTGCGTTGACGACACGGCCGATGAGGCCTTCGCCAACAGGAACGGAGACAACACGACCGGTACGCTTGACGGTGTCGCCTTCCTTGATACCCTGGTCAGTACCCAGGATAACGATGGAGACGGTTTCCTCTTCCAGATTCTGAGCCATGCCGTAGGAACCGTTGGGGAATTCCACCAGTTCGCCAGCCATGCACTTGTCCAGACCGGAAACCTTTGCAATGCCGTCACCAACCAGGATGACGACACCGGTTTCACTTGCCTCCATCTTATTTTCGTAGTTCTTGATTTGACTACGAATGATGTTAGTTATTTCTTCGGGTTTTAATTGCATATTGTCCCTGCTTTCTAAATCAGAGTACGGTGTCTTTCAGCAGGCTGCGGACGGCATCCATTCGATGAGAAATGGTGTCATCCAAGCGCTTGCCGTCGTAGTCCAGGCGGACACCGCCGATACATGCGGGATCGATCCGGTTATGCAGCTTTACCTGCTTGCCGGTAATCCGGGAAAGCTTGCCGGTGAGCTTGTCTGTCTGCTCCTGGGTCAGAGCAACGGCAGTAATGGCAGTCACAGGCAGAATACCGTTGTCCTGGTTATAGTGGTCAGTAAATGCTGCAATGCAGTCAAATATGTGACGCATATAACCTTTTTCAGTGAGAATTTTCAGGAAATTCAGCACGTAGGGATGCAGTTTTCCACGGAAGCTGTCGTCAAGAATCTGACAGCGCTCCTGCTTGGACAGATTGGGGGAAGAGAGCAGGCGAATAAAGTCCTGCTCCTGGTGGAAACTCTGCTCCAGAACAGTCAGTTCTGCAAGGATGGCGTCACAGCAGCCTTCCTCCAGCGCTAAGGTGTACAGCGCTTCACCATAAACACTTCCTACCTGGGTCATACTTCATCACCCAATTCGTCAATAAAGGTATCGATCAGGGTGCCCTGATCGGCGGTGGTCAGCTCACGGCCTACAACCTTACCGGCGATGGCCAGAGCCATTTCGGAGATTTTGTTCTTAGCCTCGTTGATGGCTTTCTTTTTCTCCAGACTAATGTCACGATTTGCCTTGGCCATAATGGCTTCAGCATCTTCGTTTGCCTTGCGGATGATTTCTTCTTCCTGGGACTGACCGCGGGCGACAGCTTCTTTTACGATGCGCTCGGAAGTAGCGTGTGCATCGTTAAGCTTTACCTGATATTCAGCCTGAAGTGCCTGTGCCTTCTCCTTGGCGGCTCCGGCATCGGCATACATATCGTCGATCTCCTTCTGACGATCATGAATGATATTCAGAACGGGACCATAGAGAAAACGCTTGCCGACATAGAGCACCAAAAGAAAGTTGCACAGTGTCAGCAGGGCAGTCCAGAAGTTAACACCGATAAACGCTTCAAAATTATTCACTTCTGCAGACTCCTTTCATTTGAAATAAGAAAGGAAATTACAGAGCGAACAGAATCAGGAAAGCGATCAGCAGGGAGTAGATACCGGTGGTCTCTGCGATAGCACAGCCCAGGATCATGTTGGTACGCAGGTTGCCGGATACTTCGGGCTGACGAGCCATGCCCTCCAGAGCCTTACCGACGGCGTTACCTTCACCAACACCAGGGCCGATAGCACCGATACCCATACACAGGCCAGCACCGATTGCCTTACCGGCAACAGCAATTGCAGCAGCTAAAGTTTCCATAAAAGTTTCCTCCTAAATATTTGTTTATATAATTTTTATGGTTGACAAAATAAGAATCAGGCTTCTGTCTCTGCGCTCTCGGGAGCAGGGCAGGAACCGGCGATGTAGACCATGCTCAGCAAACTGAAGACCAGAGCCTGAACAAATCCGGAGAACAGGTCAAAGTAGAGGGACAGGGCTGCGGGGATACCAAGAGCCAGAATAGGCACGCCGGAGAGAATTCCGGAGGCTTGCAGCAGACCGAAGAAGCCCAGAAGTGCACAAACAGCACCCAAGATCATCAGTCTCTTTTTCGTGTTTTTCCTACCCCAGAAAATGATGCCTGCACCCAGAACCAGAAGCACAATGGCAACGGCCAGGCCACTCTTGGAAATCAGATTCAGAACCAGAGCGGAGGCAACAGACAGAGCGTTGTAGAGAATCATGGTGATGACGCCGCCGCCGGCCACGTTACCAAAATGACGGAATGCCATAGAAACGGGCTGAGCAAACTCGGAAATCACATTCATGGGAGTCATGACCACAACAGGCTCGGCAAAGCCCTTGAGCCAGCCTACAAAACCACTGCGCTTAATGTTATTGTACCAGATAATGACGGTGACCATAACAGCCCAGGTTATGGTGGTGCTCACATCAGCGGTAGCTGAGCGCAGGAATCCGGTCATGCCGATCAGGCTGCCCAGGATACTGCTGAGGAAAATGGTACAAATGAATGGGAACCAACAGGCGTTGTGTTCGCCCATGGTTTCGACAGTCATGTTGTACAGGGCCTGGATGCCTTTTTCCACCATAACCTGTTTTCCATCGGGACGCTTTTTAAGCCCACGGCCCAGCATAATGAAGCTGACGCACAGGATGAGGGTCACGACAATGGAGGAAATCATGGTCTGTGTGACATTGATGCCTCCAAAAATGGGAATGGTGAAATAGATAAAAGGTCCGGTGACATTTACATTCATTCCGCCTTTTCTCCCTTCTTTCTAAAAAATTCTGCAATCGTAATGGTGGGACGGACAAAAACCAGCGGCAGGACCAGAGTAAGAAGGTTAAAATAGCCACTCTTGCCACAGGCAAACAGAATGACAAACAGCAGGAGCATGCGGATCATATAGGAGTTTCTCACAAGAGTTTGTCCGCCTTTTACATCCTGAGCAGATTCTGCTTTATCAGCAGCAAGACTGGTGCCGATAGCCATAAACAGAAAATTTGCAATGGCCATCACAGAACCAACCAGACCACCAAGCAGCACAGACACATCGAATTTATGCAACAGCGCAAAAATGCCGAATGTGAGCGCCAGAAAAATGACCTGTCCGATCACTACAATGCCGGTTTCTTTGTATACAATTTTTTTTGAATCCATAACTCGCCTCCCGTCTATTGATGATCGTTGAAGGATACAGGGGGGTCTTCTTTTTTCTTATCCTTGGACAGCTGCTCCATGATTTTAAGGGAATCCCGAAAACCCTGAACAGCACAAATGAGGCCCAATATCAGGCCTGTCCAGATCACCCATACGCCCCAACCCAGGTGGTTGTGCAGCCACACAGCTAACAGCACAAAGCCAGCCAGAGGAAAGGCGACGGAAAAGCCCAGCTGTGTCAGCCAGACGAGCAAATGCAGATCTTTCATTCAGCCAACACCCCCATAACTACTCGCTGTTATTATAGCTGAGAACAAAACAATTTTCAATGAATAAATGTTAAAAAACTAAAAATCTTTTTGGTCATATCAAACAAAATGAGGCATTAAACGCAGAAAAATCAGTGCATTTTTGCGAAATATAAATTTTAAAATACGGGGAAATTTCGGGAAGGGACTTTCTTTTTTTGAGAAAACATAGTAAACTATATGAAAAGCAAAGTAGATACACAACAAAAGAAAAGCGTAATTCAAATTGTGAAGGCTACCATTTTTTAAGGGAGCTGACCTGAGAATAGCGAGTTCTTTGTGTGGAATTGGAGCGGTAACAGTGACGGAACAGGAATTGGAGATTATTCAGGGCACAATCAGTGCTGTTGTATATCAAAATTATGATAATGGTTATGCGGTTCTTCGGCTTAGCGTGGGCGGAGGGCAGAATGTGACAGTGGTCGGCACCATTCCACTGCCTGCGGTAGGGGAACGGCTCATGGTCACAGGCAAGTGGAGTACCCATTCTAACTATGGACGCCAGTTTGAAGCAGAATTTCTGGAGCGACTCATGCCTCAGAGCAGCATGGAGATCATGAGTTATCTATCGAGTCGGATCATAAAAGGTATTGGCCCTCGGATGGCGGCTCGAATTGTAGATCACTTTGGTGATGAGACGCTGGCGGTTATGGAACGGGAGCCGCTGAGATTAGCTGAGGTTGCCGGTATTTCCCGGGAAAAAGCCCGTGCCATCGGTGAGGAGTTTCGTTTGCGTGTAGGAATGCGTCAGCTGATGGAGTTCTTTACCATGCACCAGCTGCCGGCAGAGTTGGCCGTGCGTACTTACAAGGTATATGGAGAAAGCACTATTGAACTTCTATACGACGACCCGTATCTTCTGATGGACGATGGATTGGATGCACCCTTTGGCGCAGTGGATCGATTTGCCATTGACTTAGGTGTGGCAGGAGATGATCCTAGGCGAATTGAGGCGGGTATTCTCTTTGAACTGCATTACAATTTGAATGCAGGGCACAGCTTCCTGCCGGAGGATAAACTGATAGCGGCTACCGCACAACTGTTAAGCATTCCGGTGGAACCAATCCGAGATGGATTAGAGCGGCTGCAGGAGGGCGAGCGACTGGTGCGGGATATGCTGGCAGGAATCACTGTGGATTATCTCCCGGAGCTTTATGAAGCAGAACGATACTGCACGGAGCGACTGCTGCAATTTGCTGCGCAGGAATTTCCTGAGCCGAAAGGAATAGAGAAGCTGCTGCGTCAGGCAGAGCAGGAAAGCGGTTTGGTCTTTTCTGATCAGCAGAGACAGGCAATTCGGCAGTCGGCATCTTCGGGCTTGCTGCTGATTACCGGTGGTCCGGGTACTGGCAAGACTACTATATTAAATGGTATCTTGTCCCTTTTGGGGCAAATGCAGCTACGGTGCGTTTTGGCAGCACCCACTGGCAGAGCGGCAAAAAGACAGACAGAGGTCACCGGTGAGGAAGCCTCGACGATCCATCGACTGCTGGAATCTACCATTGATCCCAGCACCGGAACAATGTTCTTTGTCCGGGATGAAGAAAACCCATTAAAGGCGGATGTGGTAATTGTTGATGAGATGTCCATGGTAGATGTGCAGCTGCTTCATCATTTGCTGCTGGCTATTCCTCAGGGAAAACGCCTGATTTTGGTAGGTGACCCGGATCAGCTGCCTCCAGTGGGTCCGGGATTCCCGTTCAGCGACATGCTCAGAAGCGGTCAGTTACCGACGGTACGATTGACGGATATTTTCAGGCAAGCACAGCAGAGTCTGATTGTTATGAATGCCCATAAGGTCAATCATGGAGAAATGCCGGAGCTTCGGTCGGTGAAAAGTGACTTTTTCTTTATGCGCCGCCATTCGGAGGAAGCTGTGCGTCAGACCATCAAGGAGCTTTGCACCACCAGACTGCCTCAAAAAATGGGAATTCAACCGGATCAGATACAGGTTCTGACCCCTACCCGAAAGGGGGGTGTCGGCACTTGGAGTCTGAATGGACTTTTGCAGGAGGCTCTGAATCCCAAGAGTGTAGAAAAAAATGAGCGTCAGTCTGGCGAGTTTACCTTCCGGGAAGGGGACCGGGTCATGCAAATCCGCAACAATTATGATATCATGTGGAAAAAGTGTGATGGCAGTGCGGTAGGAGCCGGTATTTTTAACGGCGACGTTGGAACAATCACTTGCATTGATCCACATATGGAGACAGTGACGGTGGTTTTTGATGACCGGGAAGCAGACTATGATTTTACGCAGCTGAACGAATTGGAACCTGCTTATGCCATGACAGTTCACAAAAGTCAGGGCAACGAATACCGGGCGGTGATTTTGACAGCCTGGAATGGTTCGCCTTATCTGCTTAACAGAAGCGTGCTTTACACCGCTATTACCAGAGCAAGAGAGCTGCTGATTATTGTTGGACGGGAGGAGACCGTGGCAGCCATGACGGAAAATGTTCAGAAAAACCGTCGCTATACCGGACTTAAGCTGCGGCTGCAAGGTAAAACGTCATGATATTCCGTTTGCTTTTTCCACCGAAGTGTATTCTCTGTGGAAAGATTTTGGAGAAAGAGGAGACAGACTTGTGCCATCAGTGCAGAGTGGAAGCTCCGGAGTGCCCAATTAGCCGTACAAAGCGGTCTTTTCTTGACAGTTGGGTTGCAGTCTGGTACTATGAAGGGAACGTCAGAAGCAGCTTGCTCCGTTATAAATTTTCCCGTGCCCGGCATTATTCAAATGCCTATGGTCGATTGCTTGCGATGAAGCTCACACAGACCTATCCTAACGGATTTGATCTTCTGACCTGGGTTCCAATCAGCCCAAAGCGTAAGCTCTGCCGGGGTTATGATCAGGTGGAATTGCTGGCTAAGGCAGTTGGTCGGGAACTGGGAATGGAACCACTGCGGACGATGAAAAAGATTCATCACAATCCGCCCCAGTCTGGAATTTCCGGATCAGCGCAGCGCCGAGCCAATGTTTTGGGCGTTTATCGGGCTGTGTGCCCGGAACTGGTACAGGGAAAACGTGTACTTCTGCTGGATGATATTATGACCACCGGTGCAACAGCCGGTGAGGCTGCCCGGGTCTTACTGACTGCCGGGGCGAAGGAAGTACATTGCGGCGTTGTTGCCGTTACCCCGAATCACAAATGAAATAGCAGGTGAGACTATGTTTTTATTTTCCAATGACCTGGGTGTTGACCTGGGTACCGCTAATGTGCTGATTTATGCCGATAATAAAGGTATTGTAGTCCGTGAGCCATCTGTTGTGGCTATGGATAAGAATACAGGCAAGATTTTGCAGGTGGGCGCAGCTGCTCGGAATATGTTGGGGCGTACTCCCGGCAATGTGGTTGCTATGCACCCACTGAAGGATGGCATCATTTCCGACCATGAAATGACGGTTAAAATGCTTCAGGCAATGTTCCGTACCGCTACCAAAGCATCCATGTTCACCCCGAAGCCCCGTGTGGTCATCTCTGTTCCCAGTGGCGTGACGGAGGTGGAGGAGCGGTCTGTCATCAATGCCGCCATCGAAGCCGGCGCTCGTCGTGTATTCCTGATTGAGGAGCCTTTGGCTGCTGCATTGGGTGCAAAACTCGACATTCGGGGTGCAAAGGGACATTTGGTTGTCGACATCGGTGCTGGTACCACTGATGTGGCAGTACTCAGCATGAACGGAGTCGCAGTATCCTCCTCGCTGAATGTAGCCGGTAATGCTATGGACGAATTGATTGCCCGGTATGTCCGCCGTCAGCATGGCATGATTATCGGACAGGTCACTGCTGAAAACATCAAAATCCAGCTGGGCCGTGCCTATTCGGGCTTTGAGGACACCAGCATGAATGTCAAGGGACGTGACGTAAAGACCGGCATGCCCAGAGTAGTGTCGCTGACAGCATCTGAAATTTCTGAGGTTTTGCGTCGTCCAATTCGCCAGATTGGAGATGAGGTACTGACCGTTCTGGAGCAGACTTCGCCAGAGCTAGTCAGTGATATCTCTGAAAATGGTATTACCTTGACCGGTGGCGGTTCCCAGATGTGGGGTATGGATTTGATGCTTACAGAGCGCACGGGTATTCAGTGTACCTTGGCAGATGATCCAGAATCCTGCACAGCCTATGGCTGCGGCAAGAGTCTTGCATGGATTAACCACATGCAAGAGGGTCCCATTAATATTGCCAGAAAACGCATTATGCGTGGATAAAAAAATCCCCTCACGTCAAACGTGAGGGGATTTTTACGTCTTAAACCTTGGGCATCAGGTTGCTGCGCTGCAATGCAGGGCGAAGTGCCAGATACAAAATGGTGGAGACAACCACGGCTATGATGGCGTTGACCAGCGTGGTTACTGCACCCATCTTGGCCCACATGCTGGCGGCGTTCTGAGGAACACCCAGAATGTACATCTTGTAGAAGTAGCCAACCAAAGGATCGGCAACGACATTGAATGCCATACCTGCTGCAGTTGAAAGTACTGTTGCGACAGGCAGGGAGACCTTGCGATTTCCCTTGGAGCTGCTGATGTGGAACACCTTATGAGCTACCAGACCTGCAATCAAACCAATACACAGTTTCAGCAAGAAGGTTTTAGGGGCAGAGGTGACATAGGAAGAAGTTAAATCTGCAAATGTCAGACCAATGGCACCGGCCATACCGCCCCAAAGACCGCCGAGGAACAGCGCACCAAGAACACAGAAAACATTGCCAAGATGGAATGCAGTTTTTTCGGTGCCCACAGGAATGTCGATACGCAGATATGCAAAACCGATGTAGCACAGAGCTGCAAACATGGCGGCCATGGTCAAGGTTTTTGTGTCAGTGCGCTTGTGCTTCGGAAGCAGTCCTACAAACAGCAACACAAGACCTACCAGAATTGCAATCAAACTCAGCGCAAAAACCATTTTGTCTCCGCTGGAAGCGGCTTCGGCGATGGCAGCGGCTCTGGTTTTAAGGGTAAGCAGCAAACCGGCAATGCTAACGAGAGCACCTGCAATCGTTATGTATGATTTCTCTTTTCTCATAGATATTACCTCCCAAATATGCTATGGCAATTATACGTCTATCTGGCAATAAATACAGACCCAAAACAAAAAATAAAAATAAGGCCAGATAGAATTTGAGGGTGTAGAATAAAATTGTGTGTGTATAAAATTGAACTGAAACAGGAAATTGGGTCTGTACACACCTGAATAAAGATGGTATACTGACTACATAAAACGGTAAAAGAAACATAATTCCGACAATATGAAAGGGGATTCCCAATTATGAAACTGATCCGTGCAAAAGACTACGCTGACGTCAGCCGTAAGGCTGGCAACATCATTGCTTCCGTTGTTACCCTGAAGCCCAACTGTGTTCTGGGTCTGGCTACCGGCAGCAGCCCTGTTGGCACTTACAAGGAACTGATTAAGAAGTATGAGAACGGCGAGCTGGACTTCTCCCAGGTCAAGACCGTGAATCTGGATGAGTATGTGGGCCTGAGCAAGGACCATGACCAGAGCTACGCTTACTTCATGCGCAACAACCTGTTCGACCATGTGAACATCGATCAGGCTAACTGCAACATCCCCAGCGGTCTGACAGAAGATCCTGAGGCAGAGTGTGCTAACTACGACAAGCTGATCGCTTCTCTGGGCGGCACCGATCTGCAGCTGCTGGGCATGGGCCCCAACGGTCACATTGGCTTCAATGAGCCTGACGAGGCTTTCTTCCCTGCAACTCACTGCGTCAAGCTGGCTGAGTCCACCATTGATGCTAATGCTCGTTTCTTTGCTACTCGTGACGATGTGCCCAAGCAGGCTTACACCATGGGCATCTGGGGCATCATGCAGGCAAAGCGCGTGCTGATGGTCGTCAACGGCAAGAACAAGGCTGAGGCTGTCAAGGCTGCTCTGACCGGCCCTGTCACCCCCAAGGTTCCTGCTTCCATCCTGCAGCTGCACCCCGATTTCACTCTGGTTGCTGACGAGGAAGCTCTGTCTCTGCTGGACCTGTAATCCTTACCCTCAAATTACAACCCCAGAGCCTAGGCTCTGGGGTTTTTTACAGATTAGACATAAAAATTTAATGTTTGTGGACTATAAGGAAAATGAGTTAGTATTTTATATAATGGAAGGATGTGTAGTGTATGCGGATTCTGATGCTCTCCTGTAATACGGGTGAAGGACATAATTCTACTGCAAAAGCGATTATGGGTGTGCTGACAGAACGTGGAGTGGAGTGTCATATGGAGGATGGTTTGGCCTGCCTGTCTCCTAGATGCTCCAAATTCGTATGCAACTGGCATACCCGTCTATACAAATACGCCCCCAAGATCTTCGATGTGACCTATCGTGCCTGCGAGAGAAATATTCAGGAGCCGGAGGATGCGGCTTTCCTGTATGATATTCTGGCATTGGGCGCAAAAAAATTGTGGGGAATTTTGATGGAGGGCAGCTATGACGCTGTGATCTGTACCCATGTGTTTGCCTCCTTGATGATGACGGAGCTGCGCAGAAACTGGGGTTCTAAAGAGCCTTGCTTCTTTGTGGATACAGACTATACCGTCTATCCATTTTTGGATGGATGTGATATGGACGGCTACTTCATACCGGGTAAAGATCTTGTGGAGGACTTCGTTCGGGGAGGTTTTCCTCAAAGTAAGCTGATTCCCAGTGGAATTCCTGTACGCCCGGAATTCTATACCCATGGCTCCGTTGCTGAGATCAGAGAAGAATTAGGCTTGCCTGCGGATGCTGTTGTGATTCTTTTGATGTGCGGCAGTATGGGTTGCGGTCCAATCCGAAAGCTTGGTGAGGATCTGGTCAAGAATGTTCCGGAAAATGCTATTGTTGTGGCAATCTGCGGCAAAAACGAGAAGCTTTATGAGGCTATGTCTTACATGCAAAGTGAGCGGCTGCGGGTGCTGGGCTATACCAGAAATATGGCGGACTATATGGATGCGGCAGACTTGATTGTTACAAAACCCGGCGGCCTTAGCTCCACAGAAGCGGCCAATAAGCACTTGCCTATGGTGCTCATCAACGTCATTGGTGGGTGTGAAGCAAGAAATTTTGAACGTTTTCTGGAACGTGGCTATGCTTTGGGAAGCAAGGAGCCGGATGAGGTCGTAAGGCAGACGGTGTACTTGGCAACCCACGCTGAGGAAAGAGCCAAAATGGTAGAACGTCTGCGAGAGGACTTCCGTGAAAATAGTGCCATGGTCATTGCGGATCATGTGATGCAGGCAGCGTTTCGATTCAGAAGCATCACGACAGAAACTGAGAAACGTATACATAGCGAAGATTCTGGGCATCCTCAGGAAAAAGGAGGATGCGATATGGAATTTTTAAAGTCTGAAACACAAAAGAATCTTGCTCGTTCCTTTGCAGGGGAATCTCAGGCCAGAACCAGATACACCATTTATGCCAAGGAAGCTCGCAAAGAAGGTTATGAATGGATTGCCCGTGTGTTTGAGGAAACTGCTGCCAATGAGGCTGTTCATGCCGAAGAGTTTCTGGAAATGATGCAGAAAATGGGCGGTAATGTTGATAATCTGAATGTTGACGCTGGGTATCCATTCCAGCTCGGAGATACCTGCCAAAATCTGGGCTTTGCAGCCAGCGGTGAACTGGAGGAGCATAGCCAGGCCTATCCTGCCTTTGCAGAGCTTGCACGCAGGGAGGGCTTTGAGGAGGCTGCACATTTGTGGCAGCGTATTGCCTCTATCGAGGGCGTCCATCATAACACATTTAAGTCTCTTCAAATGCAGATGATGGATGGATCTTTGACCCGACAAGAAGAGCCGGTTGTCTGGCGGTGTCTCAATTGTGGCTACACCTACGAAAGTATGCAGGCCGCTATGAGTTGTCCTGTCTGCTCCAAGGGAGCCGGTTGGCAGGAAGGAATGCTGGAAGAACGGAAATTAATGCCAAAAAAGTAAGCAATTCCGCAACTTTCTGTTTACAGAGTGGCATTTGATGTGTTATGATGTCATGTAGGATTATTGAACAGAGGTTGCAGACATGAATTATATTGTTTTGGATATGGAGTGGAATCAGCCCTGGCCCGGTTCACCTACCTCGCGGAAGGTGCTGCCTGTGCAGATTCGGGGCGAGATTATCCAGATTGGTGCTGTCCGGGTAACGGAAGAACAGCAGGTCATGGATGAATTTCAGGTGATGATCAAGCCGAAGTATTACCGGCATTTGAATCGTCGGGTCAGCAAGCTCACCGGCATCAAGGAGTCCAGACTGAAGGAAGAAGGAGTACCCTTTGCCTATGCGATGGAGCAGTTCAGAACCTGGTGCGGCGACGATGTTGTGTTCCTGACTTGGGGATTTGACGATATCGGTATTTTGAAGGAAAACCTGAAGCTCCATGGTTTGGAGACTGCCTGGACGGACAAGTGGTACAATGCGCAGATGATTTTTAATGCACAGACCGATGGGTCCACAGCCCAAAAGGCACTGAAAACCGCTATGGAGATTTTCGGTATTGAGGCTACCCGGCCTGCCCATGATGCTTTGGGTGATGCGTACCACACTGCTCTGATTTGTGCAAAATTGGATTTGAAGCGTGGCGCAGCAGAGTACAATCAGGCACTAAAGAGCCATGAAAATGGTTTCCATGGCGCAGAACTGCCCGGCTGTATTTGCAGACAGGTATACTATGATTTTGCAGATAAGCGTGCGGCCCTCAGTGCAATGGCGGGTTCTGAGAACCTTTGCCCCACCTGTGGTCGTCAGATGCTGGGTTCCCGTTGGTTTGCACAGCCGGGACATCGGTACATGGATTTGGCAACCTGCCCCGAGCACGGAAAATTCCTGATTCGGGTACGGCTGTCGGAACAGGCAGATGGTCTGGTGCGTGTCAGTCGTCTGACTTATGAGGCCACATCTGAGGCAGCAGAGGCATACGCACGACGTGCAGAGAAGGCAGATCCTGAGGATCAGCGGTCTACTCGCCGCCGTCGCCGCCGCAGATCGGCTGTGGAAAGCACAAAGGAATAAGCAAACGGACGCACAACTGTGCGTCCGTTTTTATTTTAGAATAGAAATCGTACTGTCCATGATGCCATGAGAAATCCTACCACATCGGCAAATAGTGCAGCAGGAATGGCGTAACGGGTTTTTCTGATGCCGACTGCGCCGAAGTAAACACTGATGGTATAAAAGGTTGTCTCCGTCGAACCAAGCATGACAGCTGCGGTCCGACCGATGGGAGAATCCGGACCGTACTGCGCCATCAGCTCTGCTCCGATTGCCAGAGCTGCACTTCCGCTGATGGGACGAATCAGAATCAACATAGCAGTTTCCGACGGAATACCCATTTTCTGGAAAATGGGTGCAATTGCGGAACTTAGAATCTCTGTGGCACCAGAGGCTCGAAGCATATGAACAGCGGTCAGCAACAGAACCAGAGAAGGAATGATCGATACTAACAGCTTAAGCCCTTCGGTACCGCCTTGCAGCAGTAAATCATAGGTATTTTCCTGCTTCCTGAGGGCTAGACAGGAGGAAAACAGCAATATGAGCGGCACTACATAATCAATCATGGTGCCACACCTTTCCGAGCAGAAAAGCGGCACAGACTCCCAAAGAGGCAGAGCAGAGACTGGTGAGCCAGACTGCCGGGAGAATGTCAAAGGGAGAAGCACATCCCAGAGAAGCGCGAACAGCTGCTACATTGGCAGGAATCAGCTGAATGGAGGCTGTGTTCAGGACAATCAAGCGGCACATCTGGTCGGTAGCCAAATGTGGCTTTTCGGGATTCTTCATCTGCTGAACAGCCCGGATGCCCATAGGGGTTGCGGCGTTGCCTAAACCAAGAAGGTTAGCACAGATGTTGCCAGATAAGGTTTCTGCCAGGACTGGATTTTGCTTGGTTCCCGGAAAAACACGGTGCAGCAGGGGGGAGAGCATTTTTGAGAGCATAGCAGTGATTCCTGCTTTCTCCATTACTTTTCCGACGCCTGTCCACAGGCAGATGGAGCCTGTAATGCTCAATGCCAATGTAATCCCTGCCTGTGCGCCGGCAGGAACAGATGCTGCCAAAGCACTGCCGCTTCCTGTGACGATGCTGCAAACAACTGAAATTAAAACAAGACCGCTCCAAATTATACTCATCACCATGTCCATCCCTCCATGCTATACCATATGCCAAGGATGTGTTGAGATTCTTGTGCAAAAAGCACAAAATATATCTGATTTTTAAAATATATTTGACATATATGGTAAATACTGGTATGATGACACAACAGAGAATGTTCGCAACAAAGGAATCGTAACAGAGAAATGAGGGAGCTGATCACTTATGAAGGCAACTGGTATCATTCGTAAGGTAGATGAGCTTGGCAGAATTGTGTTGCCCATTGAACTGCGGCGTACACTGGATATTGCTGAGCGTGATGAATTGGAAATCTACATGGACAACGATCGGATTGTGTTGCAAAAATACGAACCGACGTGTATTTTCTGCGGTTCGTCCCAAGGGTTAGTTATGCATCGTGGAAAAAATATCTGTCACGAATGTGCTGAAAAAATCAGCGAATATTGACGAAAACACCCCCGGAAAGTGATTTTCCGGGGGATAATCTTATTTCAGTGAGGCTTCGTAGACCACATTTTTGGGAAGATTCAACTCCTTGGCGGTCTGCTTGACGGCATCTTTCCGGCTCATACCTTCTTCTATCAGCTGAGCCACTCTGACGGCGGCATCGTCAGCGGTTGCCACGACTTCTTCCTCAGCAGGAGCACCTGCGACAACTAACACAAATTCGCCTTTGGGAGGTGTCTCTGTATACTTTTCAATGGCGGCGCCGATGGTGGTACGTACCACTTCCTCGTGGAGCTTGGTCAGCTCTCGGCAGAGGCTGATAGGTCGATCTGCACCAAAGGCTTCTGCCAGATCCTCCAAGGTGTTTACCAGCTTGTGAGGGGCTTCGTAGAAAATCATGGTTCGCTGCTCCTTGGTTAGAGTAGCCAGATGCTCTTTGCGGCTTTTTTTAGCAGTAGACAGGAAGCCTTCGAAGCAGAAGCGGCCGGTCGATTGTCCGGAAATGCTTAATGCCGTGATAACGGCACAGGGACCGGGGATAGCGCAAACGGTGATGCCTGCCTCGGCGCAGAGCTTCACCAGATCTTCACCGGGGTCAGAAATTGCGGGACTGCCTGCGTCGGAAACCAGGGCACAGGTCTCTCCGGCCAGAATCCGTTCTACAATCACACTGCCTTTAGAGGCCTTATTATGCTCAAAGTAGCTGATAAGGCTTTTTTTGATGCCCAAATGGTTCAGAAGCTTCAGAGAAACACGGGTGTCCTCAGCTGCAATAAAATCAGCTTCCTCCAGTGTCCTGCGGCAACGCTCTGAGATGTCTCCTAAATTGCCGATGGGGGTGGGAACCAGATATAACATTCCGGCCATGGTGTACCTCCTAAATATGATAAACTTCCCGATAGAACGAAGTGGGTTCATTCCGGGAATCGAATAGACATTGTTCATCCAGCTGCAACCCGGGTTTTCCGCCTTTTCGCAGCTGCAATAAAATCAGAGTAATGGGACCGCCTTCTCTGTGGCGGATGAGGGTAAGGCGTTTGGCCTCTAATTGATTTGCTGCACCGCAGGCGATGAGCTGGGCAAGACGTTCCGGCTTGTGTACCAGAAAAAAGTCGCCACCATACCGCAGTGCCCATCCGGCGGCTTTAAATAAATCTTCCGGAGTACAGCAGTCCTCCCGGCGAGCAAGAGGCGTTGACTTGCTGGCCGGACCTCCGGAAAAATAGGGAGGATTGGAGACACAGCAGGAAAATGTACCGGGGCCAAATTCCCTGGGAAGCTGCCGCAGGTCGGTGCATATACTTTGACAGCGGCTTTCTAAATTGTTGCGGTGGATATTTAAAAAGGCAGCTTCATGGGCTGCTTCTGTAATTTCTACACCAACAACATGACATCTTGGGTCTTTTGCGCAGAGAAGAATACCTAAAGTGCCACAGCCGGAGCCAAGATCCAGAACACGGGCGTTTTTAGGAAGCCTGACAAAATGAGAAAGCACCATAGAATCGGTGCTGAGTGGGAACGTACCCTCAGCCAGTTCCAGGGTATATCCACCGAATAATTGTTCCATACGAATCTCCATCATGAAAAATGGCCTGCGCATCGGCAAACCGTTGCGCAGGCCAATATGATTCAAAAGAATCAGCCTTCCTCGATAGCTTCGACGGGGCACTGTGCAGCGCAGGAACCGCAGCTAACGCAGACATCAGCGTCGATAACATACTTGTCTTCGCCCTCGGAAATAGCCTCAACGGGGCAAGCATCAGCGCAGGAACCGCACTTGACACAAGCATCAGTGATATTGTAAGCCATGATTTTACCTCCATATGTAATCAGTTATAGAGCGTTGATTCATTCACGCACCATTATCATAGCATGTATTTTGGAAAATGCAATTGTTTTTTATGTACTTTCGTATATTTTTTCAAAACCAAGGCGACACTTTCCCCGATGGAGGAGGGGGTAATTTGCGATATGAAAATGAGAGTCTGAACCTGCTTCGTCAGGCTGGAAGAAAGGCGCAGCAGATGGGACATAGCTATGTTGGCAGTGCGCATCTTCTGATGGCATTGGCGGAGGAAAGTGGAAATATTGGTTATTTTCTGCGAAATTTCGGAATAGATCCAGAGATAATTGGAGACATGACAGTGGTTCTGTACGGAAGGGGAACGCCGAGCTTACCACTTCCGCAAGGGTTCAGCCCAGAGGCAAAATCGATTCTGCAAGGGGCTGCTAATGAAGCAAGGAATCGGAAATGCCGCGGCATTCAGCCGGTACATTTGCTGCTGTCTTTGGTACGCAGGTGGGATACAGATGCCGGAGAGATTTTAATGCTCAACGGAGTGGATGGGAATGATTTGTTTACAGGGATTGTAGAATGGGAACAATGGAAGCAATTTACTGTTGTCAAACAAAAAAAGGAGGGGTTACCTACGAAACTACTGGAACAATTCAGTGAAGACCTGGTGATGAAGGCTGCTGCTATGGAGCCGGTTATTGGCAGGGAAAAGGAAATTGATGCTGTGATTGGAATTCTGAGCCGAAAGAATAAAAACAATCCTGCGCTGGTAGGAGAGCCTGGTGTGGGTAAAACGGCAATTGCGGAGGGATTGGCTCAGCGAATGGCATTGGGGAATGTTCCGCCACAGCTAAAGGAAAAACGTTTTTTAAGTCTGAACATGGCAAGTCTTGTGGCGGGCACAAAATATCGAGGAGAATTTGAGGAACGTATCCGGGATGTTCTGGCAGAAATTAAACGGGCAGGAGATGTGATCCTGTTTGTTGACGAGATGCACACCATCGTCGGTGCAGGTGCAGCGGAGGGGGCAATTGATGCGGCCAACATTATCAAACCGGCACTTGGCCGAGGAGAATTGCAGATGCTGGGTGCAACCACGCTGGATGAGTACCGAAAATACATTGAAAAAGATCCTGCATTGGAACGACGGTTCAGACCAGTTATGGTGGAAGAGCCGAGCCAGGAAGCGGTAATGGCGATTCTAAAGGGATTGAAACCCGGTTTGGAGCATCATCACCGTCTGAGAATCACAGAAGAAGCAATGAAAGAAGCTGTGCGTCTGTCGGTACGTTATTTGCCGGATCTGTACTTGCCGGATAAGGCAATTGACTTGCTGGATGAGGGTGCTGCTCATGCCCGGATGGAGGAACTGAGTGGTGCCAGAGGTACGGCACGGCAGGATTTGGAGCTGGAACTGCATGAGGCGGTGAAGGAAAGCCGTTTTGAGAAGGCGGCGGAGCTGCGGGATAAGATGCAGCGAATGGTATCGCTCAGTTCCGAGGGCAAACGCCCACGGGCGGTAACCGGAGCAGATGTGGCGTGGGCGGTATCTGCCAGAACCGGGATTCCGGTTGGAAAGCTTACTACCAGCCAGCGGCATCGTCTGCTGCGGCTGGAGGATGTGCTGTCAGCGCAGGTATTGGGGCAGGAAGAGGCAGTATCTGCGGTGGCAGAGGCTATTCGCAGAGGATATTCCGGCATTCGGGATGAACACAGACCCATTGCCAGCCTTCTGTTCACAGGGCCTACGGGGGTCGGAAAAACCGAGCTGTGCCGGGTCGTAGCTGAGGAAATGTTTGGAAGCCGGGATGCCATGATCCGGTTGGATATGACAGAATATATGGAAAAGCAGTCCGTATCCCGACTCATTGGTGCGCCTCCGGGATATGTGGGCTATGAAGAAGGCGGCAAGCTGACAGAAGCGGTGCGTCGCAGACCCTATTGCCTGGTACTAATGGATGAACTGGAAAAAGCACACCCGGATGTTACGGGGATTCTGCTTCAAATCATGGAAGAAGGATGCCTGACGGATTCAAAGGGCCGCCGTGTCAGTTTCAAAAATGCCATTGTGGTCATGACCTCCAATGTAGGCGGCGAGGTGAGAAGTGAGGGACTGGGATTCCGTCCTGAGGGGAGAAATGGGGCGGTAGACGATGCGCTGCGACAGACGTTTTCACCGGAATTTCTGGGGCGTATGGATCGCATAGTGACATTTAAGCCCCTTGCTGACAGTGCCATGGAAGCCATTGCCCGGAAGTATCTGGGGGACTTGCAGAAGCGGACGGAAACGCTTGGGATTCAGCTTCAGCTGCCCAAAGAGCTTGCAGTTGATTTGGGGAAATCCTGCCGAGGAAAGGGGGGTGCCCGGATGCTGCGGCGGTTGGTACAGGATCGGGTAGAAGGGCCGCTGGCGACCTTTTTGCTCCAATGTGCCCGAAAGCCATCTAAAGTCAAGGGGGCAATGAAAGACAGCAACGTTGTATTCCAAACCTGATTATTATCAAACAATTGTTCTAGAATATACAAAACAGGCGGTTTTTCCGCCTGTTTTTTTAAATTGGTTGTGGGAAAAATATTGATTTTTCGAGGATTAGGGGTTATACTATCGATGAATGGTGTAAAAGTGCAGTAACGTGGAGGAAAATGGAGGAGGTGAGACCATGATCGGCAAGTACCCTGCAAAACTGGATGATAAGAATCGTTTGTTCGTCCCTGCTAAACTCAGAGATGAGTTGGGGGATGATTTTTATGTGACGCTGGGACAAAATGACGGTCATCGTTGTCTTACTGTCTATACTGCCGCTGAATGGCAGACCCTCAGCAACAACTTCAATGCACTGAATATCCATCAGCGTTCCGGTGCCATCAGCCTTATTTTTATGAACGCAACTGAGTGTACACCGGACAAGCAGTTCCGTTTTCCTTTGACCCAGTTTTTGATTGACTATGCCGGTATCGGCCGGGAGGTTATGATTGTGGGTCGTGCGGGTCAGGCGGAAATTTGGGATGCCGCCGAATTTCAGACCTTTGAGTCTGAAAATCTCTCCCCTGAAAAACTTCTGGCGTCCTTGGAGGCAATTGGACTATGAGCGAATTTCATCATGTTTCTGTCCTTCTGGAGGAATGCTTGGAGGGACTTAACATTAAACCCGATGGTATTTATGTGGACGGTACCCTTGGCGGTGCAGGACATTCCAGCGAGATTGTCAAACGTCTGACTACCGGCCGCCATATTGGCATTGACCGTGATCCTGTGGCTCTGAAGGCGGCAGGAGAACGTCTGGCACCTTATGGGGATCGGGTGACTCTGGTGCATTCTAACTTCTGTGAGATTGCACAGGTATTAAAGGATTTGAATATTGAAGGCGTAGATGGTATTCTGCTGGATCTGGGTGTTTCCTCTCCACAGCTGGATGACGGAAGCCGTGGCTTTTCCTATATGACCGATGCGCCTCTTGATATGCGTATGAACAGTGAGGATGCGCTGTCTGCCTACGATGTGGTAAACAGCTGGTCTCAGGACGAGCTGAAGCGTATTCTGTATGATTACGGCGAAGAACGTTATGCCCCACAGATTGCAGGTGCAATTTGCCGTCGCAGAGAAGAAAAGCCCATCGAAACCACGTTGGAGCTGGTGGACGTGATTCGTTCCGCCATGCCGGCTGCGGCACTTCGAGAAAAGCAGCATCCTGCAAAGCGCAGCTTTCAGGCGATTCGCATTGCAGTCAACGATGAACTTGGTTCTGTGGAAAAGGTTATGCGTGATGCCATTCCCTGCCTTAACAAGGGCGGCCGGTTGGCGGTGATTACATTCCATTCTTTGGAAGATCGGATCGTCAAAAACGCAATGGCAAATGCAGCAAAGGGTTGTACATGCCCGCCCAATTTTCCGGTTTGCGTCTGCGGTAAAAAGCCTCAGGTGAAAATCATTACACGCAAACCCATTATTTCCGGCGATGAAGAGCTGGAGCGCAATCCCAGAGCACGCAGCGCAAAGCTTCGTATTTGTGAGAAGCTTTGAGTCGTGTGCGATTTGTGGAAAGGAAGAAATCATGGCTCGAAAACCTGATATTCAGTATATACGTCAGTTTTATGTTCCCGGCAGTGAAGCTCAGGTAATTGAGTTGAAACCTACCAAGCCGGCGCGTAAAACGACACCTGTAAATCCTCAGCCAAAGGCTCAGCCGCAACCGCAGCACCACCACCGTAAAAAGGAAAAGATTCAGGTAGAACCTTTGGCTTGGTGCGGCAGCTTTATACTGGTTGTAGTGCTGGCGATGATGCTTGTGGGCATGTTCCAGCTCCAGACGGCATGCCGGGAGCAGAAGCAATTGGATGAGTATGTTCTTGCATTGCAAAATGAGCGTGCCGTGTTGCAGCGTGACTTTGAAAACGGCTACGATCTGGACCAGATTGCAGAAATGGCTCGTTCCTTGGGAATGGTACCGAAAGATCAGATTCAGACTGTTTCCATTAACCCTGTTGTTCCTCAGCCGGAACCGGAGCCTACCTGGTGGGAGAATATTTGCTGGTTTATAAAGGGACTTTTTGCATAATACCCCCAGCGGCCAATAAAATTAGAATAGCAGCTGCAATGGGCAGTGAGGGGATTCCCTTGCTGCCCATTTGTAGACTATATTCTGAAGAAAGGCCGGTAGGATATGGGGAAGCACCAAAAACGGAAGGAATATACCCGGTTACGGGGAGATACGGGGCAGCATCATCGGATTATGGCAGTGATGGCGGTACTGGGAGTGCTTGCCTTTGTGCCGGTGGGGATTCGGCTCTACCATCTGATGGTTGGACAATATGATTATTATTCCAGACTGGCACTGCGGAATCAGTCTCGCACCACAAAGGTGACTGCAGATCGGGGAGACATATACGACCGCAACATGAATGTCATGGCAAAGTCAGTCAGCGTGGAAAATGTGTATCTTGATCCTCACGAGCTGAAGCAGTCTAAGGCGGATCTGCCTGAGATATCCCGGGCTTTGGGAGAAATTCTGGGACGGGATCCTGACTGGATTCTGGAACAGTCGAAAGATTTGAAGCAGCGATACAAGCAGGTAGGTACCCGTGTCAGTGAGGAAACGGCTGCTGAGATTCGGAAGTACATTAACAACAACCATGTTTCAGGCGTTCATTTGGAACCGAACTCGGAGCGCTACTACCCATACGGTATGCTGGCATCCCAGGTCATTGGTTTTACTAATGCCTCCAATACCGGCTCTGAAGGGGTGGAGGCTGCATACAACAGTTATTTGGAGGGGAGTGCCGGAAAGGTTGTTACATCCAAGGGCAGCAACGAGATGGATATGCCCTTTTCGTATGAGCGGTATATTACCAGTCGACAGGGGGACAGCGTGATTTTAACCCTGGACACCACCATTCAGGCCTGCCTTGAAAAACAGATGCAGGCGGCCATTGACCGCTATGATGTGCAAAACGGTGCATTTGGTCTGGTGATGAATGCCAAAACCGGAGAAATTCTGGCTATGGCGACGCTGGGGGGGTATGATCCCAACAATTATCTGGAAATTGCGGATAAATCCGCAGCATCGGAGCTGGAGCGTCTTAAAACACAGTATATGATGAATCCGCCGGAAAGCGAAGCTTACCTTGCCGGTCAAAAGACATATAAGGAGATGCTGAGAGCTGCACAACTCAAGCAGTGGAGAAATCGTGTGTTATCGGACGGATACGAGCCGGGATCAACCTTTAAGGTGCTAACTATGGCAGCTGCTTTGGACTGCGGCGCAATCGATCTGAATACAAACTTCTACTGCAAGGGTGCAGAGCAAATTCCCGGACGATCACAGCTGCTTCATTGCTGGCGTTCGGCTGGACATGGAGCAGAAAAGACACCGCAGGCTTTGCAGAATTCCTGCAACATTGCTTTCGCTCACATTGCACTGAAGCTGGGTGGGGAGCGATTCTACGATTATATCCAGAAGTTTGGAATTTTGGAAAAAACTGGCATTGATCTCGCTGGCGAAAGCAAAGGGATCTTTTTTGATAAGGCACTGGTGACGGATACGGACAAGTGGGGTACAGCCTCGCTGACTTCAGGATCCTTCGGGCAAACTTTCAAAATTACACCGCTGCAACTGGTCAGAGCAATTGCGTCGGTTGTCAATGGCGGTAATCTGCTGGAACCCTATATTGTTTCTGAGATTGTAGACAGCAACGGGAAAACCGTCTTGAAGCAGGAGCCGACTTTGGTACGCCAAACAATTAGTAAAGAAACCTCCGACACCATGCGCACGTTGATTCAGTCTGTGGTGGAGGAAGGAACGGCTAAAAATGCCAAGGTTCCCGGCTTTGCTATTGGAGGCAAAACAGGAACCAGTGAAAAAATTGATGTTTTTGACGAGAATGGCCAGCGTGTGCTGGATAAAATCGTGTCATTTGTGGGGATTGCGCCCATGGATGATCCGGAGTATATTGTACTGGTAGCCCTTGATACGCCATCCAGAGCCACGGGAATCTATATTTCCGGCGGCGTGATGGCAGCTCCAACAGTGGGCGCTGTGATGGCAGATATTTTACCCTATCTGGGTGTCGAGCGTGTATTTTCGGACGAGAATGCTGCCAGCCAAAAGGTAATTGTGGAAGACTTTTCCGGACTTACAAAATCGGAAGCGGAAACAATATTAAAAGAGCACTCCTTGAGTGCGGCATTTGTTGGAACTGGCGAAACGGTGACCGGACAAATTCCCCAAAAGGGGGCAACTGTTCCCGGAGGAAGCCAGATGATTCTTTATTTGGGTGAAGACGTGCCGGAGCAGATGGTCACGGTTCCGAATTTTGCCGGGATGCATCGCCAACAGGCGGTAGATGAAGCTGGAAAGCTGGGGCTATATATCTTGACGTCCGGCAACGATGAGCTTTCACCACAGGTGGTGGTCACATCCCAAAGTGTGCAGCAGGGAGAACAGGTTGCGAGAGGGACGACGATTACGTTGAATTTTACCGATACCAAGGCCAAGGATTAGGCTGACGGGAAGGAGATATACTTATGAAACTGAAAGAATTACTGGAAGGCATTGAAGTTCTGGAAGCTACCGCTGACCCGGAGCTTGAAATTGGGGCAGTTGCCTATGATTCCAGAAAAGTGACAGCGGGCAGCCTGTTTGTTGCCATATCAGGCTTTGCCTCTGACGGCAACCGATTTATCCCCATGGCAATGGAAAAAGGCGCAGCCGTGGTAGTTACCGCAAAAAAGCCGGAGGAAGACATTCCTTATGTGCTGGTGCGTTCTGATCGTTATGCCCTTGCAATGATTGGTACCAATTTCTACGGGCACCCCGCAGATACGATGACAATGATCGGTGTCACCGGCACCAACGGCAAGACTTCTACCACGTTGCTTTTGAAGCAGCTTCTGGAAAAGGTTAAGGGGGCCAAGGTAGGACTCATTGGAACAATGGAAAATCTGGTAGGGGACGAAGTGATTCCCACAGAACGCACGACGCCTGAAAGCTTTGAGCTGCAGGGACTGTTTGCGAGAATGCGTGATGCCGGGTGCTCTCATGTGATTATGGAGGTGTCCTCTCATGCAATCGCACTGGATCGTGTGGGTGGCGTTCATTTTGACGTGGCAGCTTTTACTAACCTGACAGAAGATCATCTGGATTTTCACAAAACAATGGAAGCCTACTGTGATACCAAGGCAGAGCTGTTTACCAGATGCGATAAGGCAGTTATCAACATCGATGACAGCTATGCACCTCGCATGATTGCGAAGGCGGTATGTCCTGTGATTACTACTTCCGTCAAGGGTGATGGAGTCATTTCTGCCCGAGATTTGGACTTGCAGGCCGAGGGAATTTGCTTTACGGCGGTGTGTCAGGGGGAAGAAGTGGAGGTTCATCTGCCTATCCCCGGAAAATTCACAGTCTATAATGCGCTGACGGTAATGGGAATTGCCAAGGCGTTGGGGATTTCCTTAAAGGAGAGTGCTGAGGCACTGGCTTCTGCCACGGGCGTTAAGGGAAGAATTGAAGTCGTTCCTACGCCCGGAAAGGAATTCTCCGTGCTGATTGACTATGCACATACGCCTGACGGCCTGGAAAATGTCCTCAGTTCTGTCAGAGATTTCTGCAAGGGACGGTTGATTGCAGTCTTTGGCTGCGGCGGTGACCGAGACCCTATCAAGCGTCCGATTATGGGCGAAATTGGTGTAAAATTGGCTGATTTAGCGGTGATAACTTCCGATAATCCTCGAACGGAGGAACCCAATTCTATTATCGATGACATCCTGAAGGGGGTCAATCCTCAACTCGGTGACTATGTGGTGGAGCCAGATCGCCGGAAGGCCATCCGATATGCTATGGACATTGCAAAAAAAGATGATATAATTGTACTGGCAGGAAAGGGTCATGAAACCTATCAGGAAATCTGTGGTGTGAAGCACCATCTGGACGAACGGGAAGAAGTGGCCGCCCATCTGACGGAAACGAGGTAATGAAATGGGTAAACTGACTTTGAAACAGGCAGCTGCCTGGTGCGGTGGCTGGGTGGATCCAAAGTATGAAGATGTTGAATTCTTTGGTGCCAATAATGATACCCGGAAAATCGAGCCCGGTCAGCTGTTTATCGTGCTGCAAGGTGCCAGAGATGGACATGATTATATCCCTCAGGCAATGGAAAAAGGTGCGGCTGCGGTGCTGTGCAGCCGGAAGGTGGGAGATTATCCTGCCATTGTGGTAGATGATACCCGGATTGCACTGGGTGACATTGCTCGTCAGGAACGCAGACGTATTGGATTTAAGGCAGTAGGCATCACGGGCTCTGTAGGTAAAAGTACAACCAAGGAGATGACGGCTACGCTGCTGGAAAGTACCTTCCGTACAGCCAAAACCCCTGTTAATCACAACAATGATATCGGAATGCCTATGGCAATCCTCGCAATGCCTGAAGATACAGAGGTTGCCGTTCTGGAAATGGGAATGAATCACTTCCGGGAAATGGCCTACCTTTCTTCTATTGCGCAACCGGATTTGGCGGTGATTGTCAACATCGGATGTATGCACATTGAGCATTTGGGCTCTGTTGAGGGAATCTGCCGGGCAAAAATGGAAATTTTGGAAGGCATGGATGAAAACGGCCTGCTGATCCTTAATGGCGACGATGTAATGCTGCGCAACCTCAACAAGCAACCTAAGCAGGAAATTACATACTTCGGAACCGGCTCGACAAGCGCAGTTTGCGCAGAGAATATCCGGGGAGAAGGTGGAATGCTGTACTTTACAGTTACCGGCAAGGGCCTGCGCTTTCCGGTGGAAATGACACTGGAAGGGCTGCACTTTGTTCCCGATGCACTGGCAGCAATTTCTGTTGCGCTGCAGTTAGGGGTACCTGTTGCCAGAATTCAGGAGAGACTGGCGATGTTTCAGAATATGTCCGGTCGTCAGGAGATTTTTCGTGCTGGGGAATATACCATCATCAGTGACTGTTATAATGCAGGACCTGAGTCTATGGCAGCAGCGTTAGCGGTCCTTGGAAATCGCCCGGGACGGAAAATTGCTGTTTTAGGTGATATGCTGGAGTTGGGTGACTGCGCCTGGGCTGAGCATTACCGTATTGGACGAATCGCAGCGGAGAAAGCAGATCTGATTTTCTCCTATGGCCCCAATTCCGTCCGTGTGGTCGTTGGTGCTGTTACCGGCGGAATGCCTGAGACAAAAGCAAAAAATTTCGATACCCACGAGGCACTAGTGAAATCGCTGAAGGCAGTGGTTAAACCTGGCGATGTGCTGCTATTCAAGGGCAGCCGTGGAATGCACATGGAAGTGGCATTGGAACAATTCCTAAAAGAAGAAACATAAACGGAGGAATAACCTAAAATGAGTAGAATTCTGATTACGGCTCTTGTCTGCGGCGTTCTCACCGGCGGCATTGGCTATTTGCTTCTGCCTGTTCTGCGGGCGCTGAAGGCCGGTCAGTCGATTCGAGAAGTTGGACCTACGTGGCACAACTGTAAGGCCGGCACACCTATGATGGGTGGTGTAATGTTTATTCTGGGTACGATTGTATGCCTGCTTTGCAACCTGCCATTTGTGCAGGATCGTACTGTCTACTACGTACTGCTGCTGGCACTGAGCTTTGGCGCTATCGGTTTTGTGGATGATTTCTGCAAGCTGAAGAAAAAGCAGAATATGGGTCTGAATTCCTTACAGAAGGCGCTGCTTCAGATGGCGGTTTCTGCGCTGTATGTATATGCCCTCTATCGTCAGGGCTCTATGACCACTGATCTTTACATCCCATTCGTGGATCTGTCCATCACTGTTCATCCCATTGTTTACATGATTTTCTCTATGTTTGTCATGGTTGGCTGTGACAATGCTGTGAATCTGACAGATGGTGTTGATGGACTGTGCAGCTCGGTGACGATTCCCGTCATGGTTTTCTTTGCTGCTGCATCTGTAGCACTGGGTCGCTATGATCTGGCACTGTTCCCTGCATGTCTGGTTGGAGGACTGGTTGCTTACCTGTTCTACAACTGGCATCCTGCCAAGGTGTTCATGGGCGATACTGGCTCGCTGTTTTTGGGCGGCGCAGTCTGTGCCATGTCCTTTGCGCTGGACATGCCCTTGATTCTGATTCTGGTGGGCTTTGTCTATATTATTGAGACGCTGTCCGTTATTTTGCAGGTTACCTATTTCAAGGCAACTCATGGTAAGCGTTTGTTCAAAATGTCTCCCATTCACCATCATTTTGAGATGTGTGGCTGGAAGGAAGAAAAAATTGTGCTGAGCTTTACAGCTGTATCTGCAGTGATGTGTGTGCTGGCTTGGTTCGGCATTTCCGGTTTGATTGGATAAACTTTTCTGAAAGGAGACCCTTATGGCATTGGAGCGTATGCTGCATGCCAAAGAGGACCGCCGGAAGCTTTCCGGCGAAACAGTGGACGTTCCTTTTTTGATTCTGGTGCTGATGCTGCTGACGGTAGGGCTTATCATGCTCTACTCAGCCAGCTTCGCCCAGAGTGAATACGACACCGGGTATGAAATATCCACCCGATATTTGCAAAAACAGGCGGTTTGCGCCGTTTTAGGACTGATCTGCATGTGGATATTCAGCCGAATTCCGGCTGAGTTCTGGTATCAAAGCGCATGGCCTCTCTATGGCATCAGCATTCTGCTGTTGCTGTCCGTGTTGGTGGTGGGAGAGGAATTTAATGGTGCCAAGAGGTGGATCAACATTGCAGGCCTGCAATTCCAACCATCTGAAGTTGCCAAATTTACGATGATCGTCCTTTTTGCTCGGCTGACCCGTGGCTTTGGTACCGATGCGAAGAAATTTCGCTATGGTGTTATGGGCTTTGGGGCTGCCTTGCTGGGAATTCTGGTGCCTTTGGCGCTTGAAAAACATTTGTCTGCCATCATGCTTATGGGTATGGTGGCGGTGGTGATGATGTTTGTAGCAGGAACAAATCCCAAGTGGTTGTTGGCAGGAGCTGCAGCTGCAGGGGTATTTGTGCTGATTTACATTACCTTTATGGGCTATGCCGGAGACCGCGTTACGGCATGGCTTCATCCGGAGGCTGATCCGGGGGATACCGGCTATCAGATTCTTCAATCCCTTTATGCCATTGGCTCCGGTGGCTTGTTCGGGCTGGGGCTTGGCAAATCAAGGCAGAAATATCTTTATCTGCCGTTTCAGTATAACGACTATATTTTTGCGATTATCTGCGAAGAACTGGGACTTGTGGGCGCACTTCTGATTATTGCGCTGTTTGCTATGACCATTCTTCGCGGCTATTGGATTGCCCTGCGGGCAAGAGACCGTTTTTCTACGGTTCTGGCAGCGGGGCTTGTCACCTTGATTGCGGTTCAGACGGTTCTGAACCTGTGCGTGGTGACAAATTTACTTCCTTCGACGGGAATTGCTCTTCCTTTCTTCTCCTATGGCGGAACAGCTTTGGCTGTGAATTTGGGAGAGATGGGGATTGTACTGAGTATTTCCCGCCATCGAAATCGGAACAAGAAACAGGAGGATTTCCTATGAATGTGATATTTACATGCGGTGGTACTGCCGGGCATATCAATCCGGCCATCGCTGTGGCTAATATATTGAAAGAACGCCAGCCTGACTGCAACATTCTCTTCATCGGCGCTAAGGGACACATGGAGGAAAAGCTGGTGCCTCAGGCTGGATATGAACTGAGATGTCTGCCTGGCTCTGGACTGAGCCGGGGGAAGAATCTTGCAGCTCTGAAGAAGAACGTCACCGCTGTAAAATGCGTTCTGTCAGCGGTGGGAAAGTGCAAGAAGATTATCCGGGAGTTTGAACCGGATGTGATTATTGGCACCGGCGGCTACGCCAGTTTCCCGGCGCTTTACGCAGGTCATCAGTTGGGAATTCCTACCTGTGTTCATGAGAGCAATGCAGTACCGGGCTTGACGACCAAGCTGGCGGCTAATATTGCGGATCGGGTACTGGTGGCCTTTGCGGAAAGTAAGCAGAACTACAAAAAGCCTGAACGGGTAGAAGTAGTTGGAATGCCCGTCCGTCGGGAGTTTATTTCCACGAGCAAGGATGAAGCTAAGAGACAGCTGGGTATGACTCAGAAGCCGGTGGTAGTGTCTGCTTTTGGCAGCTTAGGTGCTAAGGTTATGAATGAAACCATGGCAGGAATGTTCCCTTTGGAACAGCAGGAGCATTTTCCTTTTTACCATATCCATGCTACAGGCAGCTTTGGCTGGAAGTGGATGCCTGATTTGATTAAAGAAAAGGGCGTGGAATTGGAGGATTGTCCCGAAATCGATATGAGGGAATATATCTACAATATGCCTACGGTTATGGCAGCTGCGGATGTGATTATCAGCCGTGCAGGTGCATCTACCTGCAATGAGATCGGCGCAGCCGGCACACCGTGTATTTTGATTCCGTCTCCCAATGTGACCAATCACCATCAGGAGAAGAATGCCCGTGTATTGGAATCCAGCGGCGGTGCGGTGGTAATTTTGGAACCCGACTGCACACCTGAGCGTATGTATGAAACCGTGAAGATGCTGCTGGCGGACGAAAACCGTCGGGCTGAGATGACAAAGGCACTGCATGGCTTAGTAAAATTGGATTCTGCGGAGCGAATCTGCGACATTCTGGAGGAACTGGCTGGCTGTTAAGTCTTCCGGAGGAGGAACTTTATGGATACTACACAGAAAAAACGCCCCGGAGATCCCCGGAAGCGTCAAAGACCTGCGCCCCAATCCCGACGGTCGGCGCCTTCCGGCAGAAGACTGGAGGAGACACGAGAACCTCGGAAAATGGCGCAGCAGCCTGATGCAAGACAACAGGCGGAAGCCAGAAAACGGGCAGAAGAAAGAAATCGTGCAGAAGCGAGAAAACAGGCAGAGGCCAGAAAACAAGCCGAGGCGAGGAAACGGGCGGAGGCAAGAAAGCAAGCGGAAGCAAAAAAACAGCCTCAATATACGCCGGAAGCGATTAAACGGGCAAAACTGCGCCGTAAATCTGCTGCTCGGACGCAGGAACGGGAAAAACAGGCAACACGTCGCAAAAGAGCCCCTGCTGTTGTCTATACTGACCCTAAGCCGCTGAATCGGCGGCAGCTCGTGTTGCAGCTTATCACAGTGCTGTCTGTTGTTGTGGCTCTGATTATCGGCATATCCATCTTTTTTAAGGTCGGAGAGGTTCGGGTGTACGGCAACAATGCCTATTCGGCATGGACGATTCGTGAGGCTGCCGGCATCGACAACGGAGAAAACCTGCTGACACTGGGTACAACCAGAGCCTGCGGAAAAATCAAACAGGCGCTCCCTTATGTGAATACGGTTCGGATCGGAATAAAATTGCCTGATACGGTTAATATCTATATCAAGGAGTTTGAGGTTGTCTATTCTATCAAGTCTTCTGACGGAACATGGTGGCTGATGACTTCTTCCGGTAATATCGTAGAACAGACGGATGCAGGTACTGCTGGTCACCACACCCAGATTCTTGGCGTGGTGCTGGATTCTCCGGAAGTGGGAAAATCGGCAAGACCGTTGGAAGAGGCTGCACCACCTGCTCCTACTTCTGCGCCAGATCCCACTCAGGAAACAGCTGCGGAAGGTGAAGGACTTGCGCCTGCGCCTCAGTTAGTGACTGCAAAAGAACGGTTGGATGCTGCAATGCAAATTGTAGCCTGTCTGGAGCAGAATGACATCGTTGGTGAGGCGGCCAGTGTGGATGTGACAAACCTGACCCAGCTCGAACTGTGGTACGGTAAACGTTATCAGGTCAAGATGGGTGATACCAATCAGCTGGACTACAAAATTACTTGTATGAAGAAGTCCATTGAGCAGTTGAAGGACTTTCAAACGGGTGTTCTGGATGTCAGCTTTACTGTTTGGCCTGACCAACCAGTGTATACTCCATTTGAGTAAATTTTTTAGAATTTTGTAAATTATACAATCAAAAATAAGAAATTGTATTGACCAATCGTGGATTTCGGGATAGAATGTATGGGTAAGAATAAAAATAAACGTAAACACAGCAGAGCCTACGTTCCTGCTGACAAAAGATACATAGGAGGAGAGTATATGTCCGAAGCTTTACAGGAGCGCGTTGTTAAAATTAAAGTGATTGGTGTCGGCGGCGCCGGCAACAATGTTATTAATCGTATGATTGAATCCGGTGCTGAAGGCGTTGATTTCATCGTTGTTAACACCGATAAGCAGGACCTGAATAAGTCCGTCTGTAAAAATAAGGTTCAGATCGGTGAGAAGCTCACCGGCGGTATGGGCGCAGGTTCCAAGCCTGACATCGGTAAGAGATCCGCAGAGGAGTCCAGAGCAGCAATTGCCAAGATTCTCGAGGGTACCGACATGGTCTTTATCACTGCTGGTATGGGCGGCGGCACCGGCACCGGCGCAGCACCTATTGTTGCAGATCTGGCTCACGAGGCCGGTATCCTGACTGTGGGTGTCGTTACTAAGCCCTTCAAGTTTGAGGGTGCAAACCGTATGCGTCAGGCTGAAGCAGGTATTGCTGAGCTGCAGGGTAAGGTCGATTCCCTGATCATTATCCCCAATGACCGTCTGAAGTACGTTACCGAGCAGAAGATCACCTTCGCTAACGCTTTCGGCATCGCTGACGATGTTCTGAAGCAGGCTGTGACCTCTATTTCCGAGTTGGTTGGCTTCTCTGAGAAGGTTATCATCAACCTGGACTTCGCTGACGTCTCTGCTGTCATGAAGGACGCTGGTCGTGCACACATGGGTGTTGGCACCGCTGCAGGCCGTGAAAAGGCTGAGCAGGCCGCTGCTGCTGCTGTTTCCAGCCCCCTGCTGGAGACTTCCATCAACGGTGCTACCGGTGTTCTGGTTAACGTTACCGGATCTTCCGAGATGACTCTGGACGACGTGGAGACTGCTGCCGGCATCGTACAGGAGGCTGCAAGCCCTGATGCTAACATCATCTTCGGTGCTACCTGCTCCGACGAATTCCAGGATGAAATGCGTGTCACCGTCATCGCTACCGGTTTTGATCAGACTGCTTTTGTCGATACCAAAGCCGCTGAGAAGAACGAGCCTGCTGAGGATGCTTCCAAGGCAAAGCCTGTTACCCACACCGGCGACATCGGCGATATCGACGAGATCTTCAAGATCTTTGGTCGCTAAATTTTGAAAAGCCCATCCCGGATGAAAATCCGGGATGCTTTTTTGTGAGGGATTTTTATATGGGTGCATACGAGGCACTGGCGGAAAGCTATGACCGCCTGACAAATGATGTAGATTATGAGGCAACTGTGGCCTTTTATATGGAAATTCTCAAACGGGAAGGGATTTGTCCCAGAACGGTGGTAGATCTGGCCTGCGGTACCGGCTCCGTGACGGAGATTTTCGCTCGTATGGGTTATCCGGTGATAGGTGTGGACATGTCCGAGGAAATGCTCACCGTAGCGGCTATGAAAACCTATGATTTAGAGCCGAGACCAATGTTTACATGTCAGTATCTTCAGGAGTTGCGACTTCCGAGAGCTGTTGACATGGCGGTGTGTGCGTTGGACAGCCTGGACTATATCCTGAACCCGGATGACTGCAAAGAGGCAATCAGACGGGCGTATAAGGTGCTGAATCCCGGCGGAATATTCATTTTTGACGTCAATACACCTGAAAAACTCCGGGCTATGGACGACCAGGTGTTTCTGGATGAGGATGACGATGTCTATTGTGTCTGGCGAGGAGAATTTGATGAGCATACCAATATCTGCTCCTATGGCATGGATCTGTTTCAACGGGAAGGAGAGGTATGGCACCGCTCTTTTGAGGAACATCGGGAATATGCCTACTCTCAGCAACAGCTGATTGACTTTTTGAAGGCTGCTGGATTTACAAGAATCGAAGTGTACGCAGATCGGAAATTTGAAACTCCCAGACTGGGAGAACAAAGAATCTACTTTAAGGCAAGAAAGGGAAAAATAAAATGAATGACTACTTAGTGCGTGGAATGAGCATGGATGGCTTTGTGAAGGTCGTGGCCATCCGTTCCACGGAGATGGTGCGTCGAGGTGCTGAGATTCAGGGAACAACACCCAATGCCACAGCGGCCTTCGGACGGGCTCTGACGGCAACTTCAATGATGGGCAATATGCAGAAAGTGGAAAATGGTACCATGACCATGCAGATCAGAGGCGGCGGCCCCATCGGATCTATTACCTGCGTATCTGACAGCATCGGCAATGTTCGTGGCTTCGTGACGGAGCCTAAGGTGCCTCTGGTGGAGAAGTATCCGGGCAAACTGGATGTGGGCGCCACAGTGGGCACAGACGGAACGATTACCGTTATCCGTGATATGCAGATGAAAGAACCGTATGTGGGCTCTGTGGAGCTTGTGAGCGGTGAGATTGGCGATGACGTAACGGCATACTTTGCTCAAAGCGAGCAGACTCCCACAGCCTGTGCACTGGGTGTACTGGTGGATACGGACTGCTCTGTGAAGGTAGCGGGCGGCTATTTGATTCAGCTGCTTCCAGGGGCTCCTGACGAGGTCATTGATACACTGGAAGCAGGTATTCGCAAAGCCGGTGCGGTGACAGCAATGCTGGAACAGGGAATGACTCCTGAGGATATTCTGGGTGCTGTGGTTGGAGATTTGGGTGTGGTGTTTATGGAGACAACTGAGGTTTCCTACAAGTGCTACTGTTCCAGAGAACGTGTAGAAGCAGCGTTGGTTAGCTTGGGTAAAAAGGAACTGATGGAGATTGCGAATGAGGGAAAAGAATTTCCTGTGGAATGTCAGTTCTGCGATACAATTTATCGCTTCACTCCTGAGGATATTTTGAAACTGATTAAAAATAGTTAAGAAAACGCGTGCAAATGCGGGAAAATGCTACTTTTAATTATATAAAAAGTTTTTTGAAAAAATTTCAAAAAAGTGCTTGACAAAATGGGGTACCTCGTATATAATAAACCACGTCGCTGAGATGTGCACGGCACTTCCGAAAGCGACTGAGGCAAGGGAGCATAGCTCAGCTGGGAGAGCACATGCCTTACAAGCATGGGGTCACAGGTTCGAGCCCTGTTGTTCCCACCATTTTGGCCCGGTGGTGCAGTCGGTTAGCACGCCAGCCTGTCACGCTGGAGGTCGACGGTTCGAGTCCGTTCCGGGTCGCCAATTCAATAATGCATCTGAATGCATATGAGCAGATTCATTTCTGCTCGATATGCCTCTGTAGCTCAGTAGGTAGAGCAGAGGACTGAAAATCCTCGTGTCGTTGGTTCGATTCCGACCGGAGGCACCAGATGCGGGT